>ENA-UOTZ01000921-UOTZ01000921.1-compost-metagenome-genome-assembly--contig:-NODE-921-length-22908-cov-14.079979_pt1 | contig 22908 bp, 15 predicted proteins | sample MGYA00238144_ERZ746983 | MGnify/ENA primary metagenome ERZ746983 (study PRJEB28759, sample SAMN06268863) | compost metagenome | isolation source: single cell | place: USA: California, Emeryville, Joint... | reverse complement strand
GAAGATTTGGCTGCTTTGGAGAAGGATTACGAAGAAGTCGGTGTCGAAACCGCTGAAGGTGAAGGTGAAGAAGAAGGCTACAACTAATCAGCTTTCATATTCTTTAACAACGATAAGTATTGAAAATATTATTCCTTGCAGATCTACATATTTCTACATGATATTCAATACTTGAAGCTGACAAAGAAATACAAAACTCACAAAATCTCTGTTCTTTAAGGTAGTTGAACTATTTTTCCATTATTAGGATGGTAAAATGACACCCATTTGCAGTTATACGTTAGAAGTTTTGCTCTCAGTCTAAGTCTGAGGGTTCAGCATAACTCATTTCATAAAACTTCAGCTTGTTTAATCAGTTTTGCGAAGAGCTGTACAGTTGGGGATTTTAGATGATCTCTAACCCAAACAACACAGGGAATCTTTTATCACGATCTTTTTCCAGCTAGAACACCTTAGCTTAACACTGGCAAACAATATTAAATATCTGAAAATGTTCTTTCTGTGTGTTGAGACTGACCATTTCGTTCCAAGCGTCCTATTTTACACTCTTTTTAAATTTTTCTGTCCTCAGAAATACATCTACTAAAGTAAAATTTTGTTGAAAATAGTGAACTGAATATTCTTAGGTTAAATACTCGTTGAAATTGATTGAATCCTATATATCTTTATATATAAAGAATTCTAGTTGAAAAATTCCTCATTCTGCTCTCATGGTGAGTAAAAGAGACAAACAGGACGTTCAAGAGCCATCACCGACTAGTATCCATTGAAAGATTCCTTCAGTCTATTAATCTGCATCGAATTTGTTGGGTATGACCAGTCATTTCTCCACAGAATCGGGTGATTTGGTGTACTGAAAGAGATAATGGGATTTCCGTTGTAGATCTCACGACAAATAAGTTGCGTAAGTGTTTCCAAGGGACGAAACTACCAGTTGGTGAGTAAACTTCAATCAGCTCACTAACTCTGATGTCAATTCTTGAAAATAGGCAAGAGCACATCATGTGTTCAAACGATTAACGGATCTGATTATATCATCTCCGCTAAATTATCTTCTCAAAAAATGGGCAATTTCGAAATTTTTTACATAAGAGGAAGACCTAAGGTGATCTATTCTCTGAATGGGATGAAAAGTAAAGAATCTAGGAATCCGTTTTGAGAAAATTTGTTGCCTTAATAGGTGATGGATGCTGCGAAATCGCTTACAACTCTCGAAGAAATCTTGCAGCCCTTTTCTCAGCTAAAGAGGAGTATGAGTATCAACTAGTGGATTGTAACTGTATGGAACTCGCTAAGAAAGCCAAGTGGATTTCTACTCACAGCTGTAATACCCACATCGTGCAAAAAAAAAAGAGCTGAATTAAACTATTCACAAGCTCACAACACAAGTGCTGATTTCAACCTAAGCGGCGAATTAATCTCTACTGTTGATGCCGATGGGTATTTAGGTATCTCTCAGGTGGATTCTGGAAAACTTCTTTTCCAAGAACAGATAAGAAGTACAGCCAAGGGTACGACCTTCTAATCAAGCTAGTTTTCATTAACATCGCTGTCGTTAGAACCCTATTCTTGAAAATAATGTTCTAGCTGTTGTGCTGGATAGCATACACCTCGTCTTCGTTGACGCTGAAAAAATGAGTTCTAAACTGAAGGAGCCATTCAAATTCCATCAAGGTAATTCTAGTCCATTATCATTTGTTTGTTCTTAATGTAAATTGGAATTGAGAAAGATCTAGAATGTATTGATTGGCGTAACGATGGGAATATAATTGCTTGCGGATCAGCAGATTGGTCGATGAGAATCTTTGACGCAAGAACTAATCAAATCATAGAAAAAATCACCGATGTACATAATGGTAGATAGCATAGCTCATAAATATAAGCTCACTCCATCAGGTTCTATTAGATGCGTGAGGTGGAATGAAGTAGGTACTCTTCTAGCTGCGGGATCAGATGATTCGACTATGAGCGTGACCGAATTTAGCTCGAAAAAAGTGCTCTACAAATCGAAACCTCTTTCACTTCAAAGTAACTATAATTCTAATGAAGTGCTTTTTCAATAATTACAATCACTAATTCAGATGCGATCCCATCAATTTCTTTTTTAGACTCATGAAATGATCGATACACTATCGTTGCAGGCTATAACCGATAAGTCTCTCTATTTTGTTGCGTAATGAATGAGAGAAAATTTTTTGCTTTGAGAAAACTAGTAAAACCTCATTGTTCATATTGATCGATTATTTGATGGAAACTTAATTATTATAGCACACCATTCAAACATTTCTTCCTTTTAAGTGATAGATGGCTTATTGATACGCTCCTCTTTTAACAAAATATTTTCAAAATCAGCTTTCTTACTGAATAGATCCAATGAGAGATGGGTTATGAATAACTTTGAGCTTTTTTAGTCAAGACATATCGAACTTCAGTAAGCAAGCTTTTTGAAATCAGATATGCATTTTGCACATTGATTTTGCTGTAGAGATAAGTATCATTTTGATGCGTATCAATAATTAATTATATTTGGATTCAACCGACCAAAATGGTGGAGGAATCTTCGAAATCCGATTGGAATCAGAAAGAAATCACCCCAAAAAGACTTTCAGCTAAAACATATGATAGTATGCAAGCATATGCTTTATTTATTCTGACTTTATGCCTTCTTTTAGCTGAAGTTACGCAGAATCGCGTAGCTTGGTGCATGGGAAGAAGCAACCAAGTTTTTATTTATGATCTAGTTCCCAATAAGTTAACACATCAATTTCAAGGGGCAAAACTAAAACTAGTGAATGGTACAACAATCGAATTCATCTCTCCATATTCAGATCGTATATTGAAATCCAGGCGGAAAAAATTCATCTCTTCAAAAAATAAATGGATCCAGTCATATAATTTCGATGCACCACAATTTTGAAATCTTTGAAATTGGAAAGCGAGTCACTAAAATTTACTCTTTCGAAAAAATCAACGGAAGTGAGTACATTCAATTCGTCGTTGAAACTCATAATAATTTTGGCCTGATATAAAGAGGTTGGAGGAGGTGAAATCGCATATAATCCTAAAAGAAACATTGCCGCTCTTTTATCAGTTGAAAATCAATTCGAATACCATTTAGTTGATTGTTCCCGCTTTGATCTCGCAAAAAGAGCAAAATGGCAACCTAAGCATGAAAGTAATCGTCAACTCAAGTCATCCATTCCACTCACTTGATGCATCTCTTTCCAGGTGGCATTTCAAGTTTGAATTTCAATCCCAATGGCGAGTTAATCGCAGCCATCGACTATTTCGGAAATTTAGTGATTTCTGATGTCGATTCTGGAAGATTTATCTTTCATCAGAAAGATATACAGGATTATGGTAACCTTTTATGAAATCGTTCATCATTCATGGCTCAGAGCTGTACAGCCGATGTCGTTGGAATCCAGTCGCCGAAAACAATTCCCTTGCCGTGACATCCAATGGGCATTCATTCACGTTATTTGATACGGAAAGAATGAGTTTCAAAACCAAAGAGTCATTTGACTTTGATACAGGTAATCTCATCATGAAAAACGATCTCTCGAACAATTTTCCAAAATCCATGAGTTAGAATTGCACTGGATCGATTGGCGTAATGATGGGAACCTAATCGCTTGTGGAGATACAAATGGTAACATGCGGATATATGACGCAAGAGTAAATGAAATAGTAGAAACTTTTGAAAAGATTCATGCAGGTAGTTACATATCACACATTAACCTAATATATATAATAATTGCTTGTTGAAGAATGTATTAGATGTGTCAGATGGAATGAAGCGGGCACGCTTCTTGTAACTGGGTCTGATGATTGCACGGTAAATGTGATTGATTTCAACTCCAAAAAAATACTCTACAAGTCTCAAATTGATGAGTCAGATCCAAGTAATTTGATTTTTATTGACACAAGCCTCATAATTTTTTCGAAGGTTGGATCTGGTCTGTCTCTTTTCTGGACTCTTGAAAGAATGGATTGATAGCACTCGTTAACAAAGGGTATACTGAGTTTTGTCCAAATTGCGTGCATCATGCTCGTTTTTACTAAAGCGGCGCTATTTGACTTCATAGATCAAATAATCTGATTTGAGGGGAATTGAAGTTACATACATCACTTCTTATTCTTACGGTCAAAATGTATCTGAATGTCTAAAAGAAGCGAGTATAAAGGGAGTTGACTATTCTTGATTTAATTCATAAATATCTCTCTACCGGAAGTGTCTGCGTTTATAATTCTATATGACTCAGGATGGACGCTAAAGCTATATAAACTTCGGAGCCAGTTGCTAATCCCTTACACACTTCATATATCCTATGATTTGGTGCACAGAAAAATGCAATCAAATTATTAAGTAGGCGTCTAATATCTGGCAAAATGATGAATAATGAATTGACTCCATGGAGCTACGATTAAAGAGATTAAAGAGTGTAAAATTAATGGAAGCAAAATCAAGAAAGTAATACAAATGCTCAGGATTCTCGAGAGATGGTTACTTAGCTCTACTTGTGGTATTACAATTTCCCAGATTTTTCATTCAGATTTCCTCTCTTGAAAACAATAGAAATCTAACGTTCGCGACTAACCTCAAACAATTCGCCATTGAGTTCTTCAGTATAATCTTCAAAACTTTAGCGCGTACGAGATGAAACGAAAGTTGCATATGATGAATGCGAGCTAGAACTGAATTTAGCTCTTGTGTTGTGGATATCAAGTCAGATATCATCATCAGAAAAAACTATGAACATTGCAAGCGTTAGCAGTTTTGAACGAATTTCTTTTTTCAAAGAATTTCTTTTCATCAATAGGACAAAATTAATCTGGGATACCAACGCAACCTCGTCTACGCTCTTTCTTCATCCAGTCATTGCTGCTAAGCTGCTATTCAATTCTAGATTAGTCTTTCTCGGAGCGAATTAATGAGGCTTTATTACAGCATCCTCAAAAACATATTAATACAAAATGAATTCATTGCGGTGAATACAAGGAGATTTATTAATAATTAACGGATGCTTTGAGCAGCAAGATTCAAATTGGAATGGAGGAATAACGAGGAATACGCATTCTATATTCTATGGCAAGGAAAGTTACCTTCAAAATAAGTTTCCATTCTATTAGTGCGTGACTCACTGAGTTTCCTGTCCAGGCGAAAGGGAAAGTCTTTCGGCTGTGATTATCTTATTTCCTCAAGAAGCACAGACAAAATCCTCATACTATAGCTTCTGCATCAAATATTTCAGCAACCTGGTTAGCCTTGAAGAATCCAGTAAAAATTAATTGCCAGCTTACTGCAGGATGAAGTAATTTTATTTAGATAAAACACACTTATTCAGATACAATATTTATTTTCTTTTCGAAGGAAATTTCCTTTGTTACGAATTCGAAATGGGCGCCTTAATCTTCAAAAAGAAGAAAGAGAAACTCGAACAAATCCCAACCTCCCTCTGGGATATCACCGTTTTTGACATCGATGGACACGAAATGAAACTTTCAGAATTTAAAAACCACAAAGCTCTCATCATCGTCAATGTTGCTTCAAAATGCGAGCTAACGCGCAGTCAGTACAAAGGATTGGTCACTCTGCATGAGAAATACAGGGATCAAGGCTTAGAAATTTTAGCTTTTCCATGCAATCAGTTTTGGGGCCAGGAAAACAAGTGTGAACTGGATATCAAAGCTTTTGTGACGAAAAAATTTAATGCAAAATTCAAATTGTTTTCTAAAATCGAAGTGAATGGACCGCACTGTCATCCGCTTTACAAGTATTTACGGGCTGAATCCAAGCTATACGATAATGCGAAGAAAACCTATCAAGAAATCCCATGGAACTTCACTAAATTCCTTGTAAATAATGAAGGAAAAGTCGTGAATATGTATAATCCTCAGGTGCAACCCGAGAAAATTGGGAACGATATCGAGGCTCTGTTGAATTAAATCCACTTATTGATAATTAGACTACTCTGATGTTTTATTATCGTAGGTACTGATGTAATTGTAGTAGTACCTTCAATAAGGTAAAAGAAGAAAAAAAGAAATAGATATTAGTTGTAATTTATATATCAGAAGTTTTTTTGGTTCAGAACAATTATAAGTTGGAGAGGCAAAAAGCAGAGTTAATATGCCTTATTATTAATATTTTATGGCTTTGCAAAGTAAAACTTTAATTGCCAATGAAATCTTGCTGGTCTCCTTGACTTTGAAGCTCAAAACTGTTTAGAAAATCAAATTCAAAAAATATCAATGAGAGGTTTTAAAGGGCCTTTCCTCTGCTGTTGTGAATAATTTTGGCCAATTACATTTGACCAAATGCTAGCGAAGCACTCAACAATTTTTGCCTTCAAAATGCCTTAAAACGAAAAATCCGTCGAACATCATATCTTAAAATATAGAAATTTCGGTTTTAGACTTTTAGACTTTCATTTGTTTCTTTCTATTGCAAGGCAAGCTGGTTAGAATAGCCAACCATGAATAAACAGGCAAGAGAATGATGATTTTCCTCTGATAGTAGCTTGCTTCGAAACTCATTCAGTACAGGCAGACGATTAAAATTTATTTTGCTTCAGTAGTTATTAATTCTGAGCTCCATTCAGTCAAATTTCAAGAAACTAATTTTATCACAGCAAGGTTAAAATCTTGTTCAGTAAAGGAACCATCGAAGCAAACCAGCAGATCAGCAAACCACTTTCAGAAAGGCATCAAGCAATACTGATTACTGACTCTACGTGGCAGAACTATTTTAATGACCACAGTCCTAGCTGCAACTCCGAAGAATCAGTAGAAGCCTACCCCATCTTGAGCGCTAATTTTATTTTGAAATTCGCTTTCTTGAATGCTTTTTGCCTCACCTTGCCTCATAATCTACATGATTTCGCATTTGGACAAATAGAAAGTCTTAAATTACTCGCCTTTAATAAGTCAAATTTTCTTTTTCGGTTTGAATGCTTGAATCACGCCTGAAAAGTTAATACAAGATTCAGAGTCTTACTATATATAAACTTTAACTATTAAAACAAAACAAAATAATTGAATTTTTGTATTTTTCAATGGGAATCATTTTTTTCAAAAAGAAAAGAGAGAAACTCGATGCCATCCCAGACAATCTATGGGATATCGAAGTCGTCGATATTGACGGGAAGAAGATGAAGCTCGAAGTATTCCGAGGGTATAAAGCCTTGATCATCGTCAACGTCGCTTCAAGCTGCGGGCTGACGAGGACACAATACAAAGGGCTAGTCAAGCTCCATGAGAAGTATCGAGACCAAGGTCTTGAGATATTGGCGTTCCCATGCAATCAGTTCATGTGGCAAGAACACCGCTGTGAGCTAGAGATCAAGACGTTCGTTACGAAGAAGTTTGGTGCTTCGTTCAAATTATTTGCCAAAATCCAAGTGAATGGGCCGAACTGCCACCCGCTCTTTAAGTATTTAAGAGCAGGATCCATCCTCTACGACCCGAAAAAGAAGACGTTTCAGGAGATTCCATGGAACTTTGCAAAGTTTCTTGTTAATTCAGAAGGGAAGGTTCTGAAGATGTATGAGCCACCTGTAAAGCCGGAAGTGATTGAGAAAGAATTGGAGTCATTGCTGAAGTCCTCGCCGGAACAGAAACCAAAAGAGCTTGTGAAAAGTAATTCAGGAATTTCTTCTAATGAAAATTTTAGTCGAAATTTTGTGTGAGAATTATTAATTTAATTAAGAAATGAGGATTTTGAGATTTGCATTCAATAAGAGTGGCTGCTGAGACCGATTATTCTTATTTTCGGAAGCTTACATTGATTTGTTGTCTTTAATAATTCTTGATCGTTATATGGATTTAGCTATGCTATTGCTTATAACTGAGGTTTAAATTGCCTATTGTTGTTGGTGTTATAAGATAAAACGTCATCCATGTTGTATTAATCATAACCGAATTAATTTCGACGACCTGAAAGAGAATGATAATCAGTTTCTGAAGTGCTGGCTTTCAGCGTGTACTGCAAATACTGTTTGGCTACTCCTCTCTCCAGTAGGCGTGAAACTAGATAATGAGACAAATATAATGGACCATAAATGGCTAAAACGGCATGAAATCACGTCTACAAATGTCCCAGTGCTAGTTCAATGTTCTTTTACTCTCACTGATAATTCAGTAAATCCGTCAAAAATATCTATGCTTCACAAAAGGTGAGTACAGGCAAGGCAGTTCACATCAGCTAAATGTGAGATATCTCTACAATTTACAGTAGCAAGCAGAAGTGTTGCTAATGTAATGTTCTGTATATTGGTTTATTTGCCAGTTTTTCTCCTCATGTTATATTCGGTCGGAATCAGGTTAATCTCATCAGATATTAAAGCAATTAAGCTAATTCGCCGGTTTAGAACACGCCTTGTTGATCTCTACAAATTCCAGTAAGATACGGCAAGATCCCTTACCATAAAGAGCGCAAAATAGTGTTTAGTCATTAACTTGCTTGTAAAAAAAAATTATCCTTCAAATTTAAATGATTTCTTCATTAAGCTTCTCTGGTTACTGAACCAAAACTCCAGTTAAAAAAAATCTCAGACAAATTTACTTCAGAAAAAAATTTGGTAAAATCATTAATGGGCACAATAGCTTTCAAAAAGAAAAAAGAGAGACTTGACTCTATCCCAAACTGCCTCTGGGATATCGAAGTCGTCGATATCGACGGCAAACGCATGAAACTCTCAGAATTTAAAGACAAAAAAGCTCTCATCATCGTCAATGTTGCTTCTAGCTGCGGATTGACTCACAGTCAGTATAGAGGTCTAGTCAAACTTCATCAGAAGTACAGGAACCGCGGTCTGGAGATATTAGCGTTTCCATGCAATCAGTTCATGCATCAGGAACACCGCTGCGAGCTTGAGATCAAAACGTTTGTGAGAAAAAAATACAATGCCGAGTTTCCGCTGTTTTCGAAAATCGAAGTGAACGGCTCGAAGTGCCATCCGCTTTACAAGTACCTGAGAGCTGGGTCTATACTCCATGATCCTGTGAAGAACACATTCCAGGCGATTCCCTGGAATTTTGCAAAGTTTCTTGTTAACTCAGAAGGAAAAGTCGTCAAGATGTACGAGCCTCGAACCTCGCCTGAAGTAATAGAGAAGGAGCTCGAGCAGATGCTAAAATAAATTCGAAGCAATCATCAAAGGCTCTTCAATGGAGATCATTTATAGTCTCATTCACAATATTTCATATGTAGAGAGAGAGAGCTAGTTTTCAGATTATTTGGGATCTGTAAATGTGATTAATGATGTTTTCATCGCTTTAGTCCGATTGAGGAACTTGTCTATTATATTTACCATGCATGACTAATAAGTAATTGAGTAATTCATATATTAGTATCATTTATGAATGAAAACTAAATATCAACGCAGTGAAATCTCATCCTCAGCCTCTAACACGATAGACAGTATTTGTCTGGGATTGACCATGAACCTGGATATAATACATTTCCGTTTTCTCTGAAGTCAATGTTGTTGGAATCTATCAATATGAAGCTGGTTCCTTTCAGATGCAATGGTCCTATTTGAAAAACGAGAGTCATAATGTGCCTCTACTCATCATGAAGAATGATTTATTTTTGCAATTTCTGGGATGATTGATTCAAACGCAAAATGCTATCATTTGAAAATGTTTTATGATTAAATGCGCACTCATTTTATGGACCTTTTCCGGCACATGTGTGAAAGCTCTAATTTTGAAACTCTTGCTATTGCTTCCTCTTTAAATTAGAAATTACCCGAGCTTCAAATTATCGCAGCATCAAATTCTTCGAACCCAAACAAATGAAGATGAATAAAGTTAGAGATAGAAAACGGCGAGGAACTTTCCACGAGAAAAAACATGAACGATTGGAATGAAAACTGCTGTTAATTTTGCCGGAAATACTGGTTATTCACCTCAATGAGGTTTATTCTTGCCTTCTTGCCTCCTTTACTGCCGCCAACAAATTCGTTACGCGTCTGAAACTTTCCAGGGAGGAAGTCGTTTTCTCTGCTGATTAAGTATCATAACGAACAGGAAGCTGATAAAGACAGAAAACAGTTTCCGCGCACATTATTTTCATTCAATTAAAGCGTTATCTGCAGAAATCTTGCTTTAAATTACTGAACTAATTTCTAAATTTAACTGCAAAAAAGAGGTTTTAAGAGTAAGATTTAAACCTCGTGAAACAAAAATTTCGAACAATGGGAACTCTTGCCTTCAAAAGGAAAAAAGAGAAATTAAACGTTATCCCAAACTCGCTTTGGGACATCGAAGTAGTTGATATCGATGGAAAGAAGATGAAACTCGCAGAGTTTAGAGGACATAAAGCTCTAATCATTGTGAATGTAGCTTCACACTGCGGATTGACCAATGTGCAATACAAAGGGTTGGTCAAATTGCATGAAAAATATAAAGATCGAGGACTAGAGATCCTGGCCTTCCCATGCAATCAGTTTATGCATCAGGAAAGAGGTTGTGAGTTGAAGATTAAAAATTTCGTGACGAAGAAATTCAACGCAACTTTCAAGCTGTTTTCTAAGGTTCAAGTGAACGGCCCGAACTGTCATCCGCTTTTTAAGTATCTAAGAGCTGGGTCTATACTCTACGATCCTGAAAAGAAGACGTTCCAGGAGATTCCATGGAACTTTGCAAAGTTTCTTGTTAATTCAGAAGGAAAAGTCGTCAAGATGTACGAACCTCCGGTAAAGCCTGAAGTAATAGAGAGAGAGCTAGAGTCTCTGTTGAGGTAGTGTGCAGAAATTTATCTATATATATAATGAGTAAAAGTTAATTTCGCAGAATCATTTTCTGATTGTCGTAATGGATAAATTCCGGATCTATTCTTGAGGTTGTTTATAATAGGACCAATCTAAACACAGTGTTCTTAGCATGTAAGTATGAACTTAATATTATATCATAAAAAATTGAAGGTTGATGTCTATCTTTGTAAGATGAGTTTTTGTTAATCCAACCTCAGATATATTTACCCTTTTTTATCCTTTGAATTCAATGCAGAAAGAAAGAAAATAACGTTGCCATAATATTTCTCTGACTTCAAGGAGAATTTGAGAAACCAAGTTGTTAACTTGAGCCTTGGAATCTGATCTCAATTTTGACATAAGACAGTTGTTAGGGAAAGCGAGACACCGAGACATTTCATTTAATAGGATAGATAAGTGATTAGCTGCAAATAGAAAAATATAATTTTTCATTTTATTAACGTGAAAAGCAATTCTAGACTGAAACTTAAAACGTTTTAAAACTCACCAATCCTCAATCGTAAGCTCAACTCTTTCCACTGTCTCCTCTTGTGTCATGTAGTAACTTAAATTATTGTTCATTCGTTCTAAAAGATTACCCAGAGTGATAAACGCATTGAATATTACGATTCTGGAAAATTAATTAATAACTTTCAATTTACAAACTCACCCAGCCAAATTATCAAAATAACGGAATTTTTTGTTTAATGGGTTGCTGTTCAAGTAATACCTCGAGCAGTTGTGGCAAACAAAACACCGACGCCTCTGCGAAATTATTAATAGAAGGAGATCCAACTCCCGCCACTCCCGAGAACCTCAAAATCAAGTTCGATCCAATCAAGATGCATTCACCAACGGCTCTTCAAGGGAAATTCCTTCGCGCTGAGCCAACAATAGAAAATCAGATTGTCCTACAGAAGCTCAAAGAGTATGGCGACTTTCAATATGATTTAGATGACCCAGAGGACCGAAAGCTCCCTTTAATCGGCCCTTTCGAGTTTGATAACCAAGAAATATATATCGGTCAATGGCGAAACGGTCTTAGACACGGAAAAGGACGGGCTATCCTTCCAGACGGGACCTACTTCGAAGGTCTTTGGAAAAGTAATAGAAGATGTGGCAGAGGAAGGATGATTTATCCGGAAGGAGACATCTATGAGGGAGAGTGGTTAAACGATAAGTGCCATGGATTCGGCAAATTCATTTCCGTTGATGGTTCGACATATACAGGCGATTGGTACGAAGGAATCCAGCAAGGCAATGGCGTTGAATGCTGGAACGATGGCACTAAGTACGAAGGAAAATATTTCCAAGGGAAAAAACATGGGCAAGGAAAGATGTATTTCCCTGATGGATCTTATTACGAAGGCGATTTCTTCGACGGTGTTTTTCAAGGCCGAGGCGTTTACGTTTGGGCAGACGGAATGAGATATGAGGGCGAATGGTTAAAAAATCAAAAACATGGTCAAGGCCACGTCACATGGCCTGATGGAAGGAAATATCGCGGACAATATGACCAGGACGTAAAGCACGGGTTCGGGATCTTCGAATGGAATGATGGGCAAAGGTATGAGGGCAGCTGGGTCGATGGGAAACAGAACGGAATAGGCATTTTCGTAGACAAGAAAGGTACAAAGAGAAAAGGAGAATGGAGAGAAGGAAAGCGCATTCGGTGGCTAGATCGCGATGATGCTATGGTAGCACCCGGAAAACTGTTAGAAATCAGCACTCAAACCGTATAAACGCTACGATTTTGCTTTATTCTATGTTATACTTTGCATAAAATCCTATTCTCTTTGTGGTACGAAATACTAAGTACATTTTTTCACGAACAATCAGAAGAGTGTCCGTTCATTGTTAAATTCGATATCTAAAACGAAAAAAAGCTATGAAAACGGATCTTGAAGACATTTTTTTGTTGGTTGGTTAATATTATGTTGGGAGTATTGTTCTCCGTAATTGTTTGTCGGACAAATAGCAAATAGCAAGCCCATATATAACAATTCTTCTTCAACATTATACATATTATAATAGAAATACGTATAAACAAGGCAAAATTATATACCGGATCGAAAAAGTAGCTGCTCTTCTGCGATATAATGCCGACCTTATCAGAGGTTCATGTCGTGAACGATAGATTCTTGTCATTCAAAGAGTTGAGGACAGCGATAAGCGGATGTTGCTTCAAGTTCGCTTGAAGCGCTTCCAGCAATTTTTGATAGCCTTGGATCTGTTGCTTTAGCATCGCATTCTCCTCGAAAATGCTTTGCACAGTGTGCAACAAAGAATCTTTCTCGTTTGACTCCTGAGCAAGAGAAGAAAGGCCAAAGTCTTTCTCTTCATTTCTTGGTATCTGTTGAGGTTGTGACTGAGGAGGATTCATAAGGAGACCTAGAAGTTCAGAATTCATTGAAGAATTTTCAGGAAGTCTCAAATTTGCGTCATTGCTTTCTTTCTTTTGAATTTTGGAGATGCTTGGCTCGAAGGTCTCTAACTCGTTGGAATTAGGACTTGACGCGGTGAGCTCTTGCTCAGAGTATCTTTTCCCGCTTTGATAGTCCTCGGAGCTGTTAGGAGACAGCGGACAACTGCCCGCTGTGCTACAAGTGCTCAGAGTGCAGCAGTGTTTGAATTGCGTCGTTTTGGAGCTTTTTCCTTCTAAGAATCTGTTGCTTAATAAACAAGACAGCGGAGTTTTAATTTACTTGATGTGTCATTTTGTGCTTTCTTCGATTTCTTCTGCTTCCGAGTTTCGTTACTAAGTCCAGCCTTCTTATATGTCTCATCATTGGAGACAAAAGGAACAAAACAAGTACTTTCTTTCATAGGAGCGTTCTTCTTTGACTCTTTATCGAAGGACTGAGGCAGATTTTGATAAAGTCCCTCATTCTTGTGAATCCCATTGAATGCGTCAAATTCTGGCAAGGCTTGGCGTGTCGTTGTGAATTGCTCGTATGGCAAAGGAATCGCTTGCTCTAAAAAATCAAAATTAAAAATGCGACATGGGTTGAGGAGTACCTTGCATGGGCTGGTAGTAAAACTCGTCGATATTCATTTCGGGAAGACTTGAAAACCACTCTTGCATTTTGGAAAAATCTATATAATCTGAAATTTGTATTCTTAGTTTCTTTTTCTTAATTGATTATAACTTTCCAGTCTTGGCGTTCGATTAAATTAATTAGCGTTTTGGAAGCACGGTGACGTGCTACTGACTTTTAGTGTTTTAATTGATACCGTATTAAAAGCCATGCACCTCCAAAAAAGGACTCTCTTAGCTTTGACTCAGACGAAAAGAATTCCTCACGAAAACACACATAGCTGACGCCATTCCAACTGCCAATTTTTTTCGAGCCGTAAACCCGGATAATAGCAGTTTCAAAAAAAGTCTCTAAAATTAGCGTAATTCAACTAGTTTCACCTTCAAGAGCCGCTACAATCAGCTATCCTCGCTCTTGGGGAGAGAGGCAACTCACCCAAGAGTTTGAGAGAAATGAAAATTTTTTTTGAATTTCAAATTAAGCTATTTGAATGACTCTTTATCACTGATTCTCAGATAGAAAGAAAGAATTGCGCGGAGGCGCTAGCGAGGGGCATGGATGGCACTGTTCACCCGCTCTCTTGAGACTGAAACTTAATGTAATATCAGAGTAAATCATCCTAAGGAAGTTATCTTCCTTCCGAAGTAATTTGATAAGGAAACGAATTTAATCTGAAGTTGAAAAAAATTTTTCTAAAGCAAAAACATCTAGGCGATTTTGAGTTTTCGACCTTGTTGATATCGTTTATTTTTTATTTTTTATCACTCTCTCGAGCCCTATTGGCCTCTTATTTGGTTGTTTCTCTTGCCAGTCCTCATATTCTTGTCTTAGGCTTCTAATCTCTTAGTTTCTACTTTCTCATTGCGAAAAGAAAATTTTTTTGGGGGTAGAGGCTTCGCAAAATTATGAGCAGCAAGCACATATTAAATCAGAAGACAATTGATATAAAGCAAGAATAAACACTAAAGTTGAACAGGAATTATAATAATAGATACGACTAGTTCTATCTAAACTATGAAGACACTTCAAAGTCTTCATATTCGGATAAAAGGCCCCCAATAAGCTCGATCCGTTCGTCGCTTACCCGAGACTTCACCCATAACTTGAAAAATTAATCTGTCACTCGTTTATTTGTAAGAACACAATGAGTAGGAGTGCGAGCGACTTTGTACATGTAATTGCTCGCACTGATGATCCTTCGTGTTTAAGTTGTGGTGTAGGTCGTTGTTAGGGAATTTATCATAGAGATCAGTGGGTTTTGTCCCAGGCCTATTCGGCAAATCTCAACTATCTTCTGATAGATCTGGATGTGTTGTTTCAGCACAATATTCTCGTCCAAGATATCGCTTATCTTCTTCAATAGCGAGGTCTGGTCTTTCTTACAATCGCTCTTTGGGTCGGTCTTAGAGGTGTCTAGACCCAAGGCAGACTTTAACCCTTCTATTTGGAGGATATCAAGAGGCGGTTTCTTTAGCTTCTCGGCGAGGTTCGTGATCGCCTCTTGGTTCGAAGACAGTGGCGAGAGATTGGTGCTGTTCTCTTGCGGCTGCTCTAAATGCACGCGTTTTGAAATCGCAGGCTCCAAGTTGAATGAATCATTCATCATAGGAATGTATTCAGAGGCAGAACTCTCCTTATACACTTCATCGTCTTGGCCTTGGCCTTGGCTGTGGGGTTGGCTTTGTCCTTGGCCTTGGAACTGAGGGCAATATACAAGATTTTCATGCACTCTAACTCGTCTTTTGTGTTGATTGAGTTGTGTTGGTGTTAAGAAAGCTTGGCTGCAGCCTTTAAAAAATGAAATCAGAAATTTGAAGGAAAAAAAAAATGATTACCAGGAAAGTCGCAGCGGTAGACCTTGTCGTTCTTATGCTTGAGGATGTGGTACCGAAGGCCAGCTTTAGTCGAGAAGGGATATTTGCAAGACTCCACGGGGCAAACGAAAGGTTTTTCCCCGGTGTGTAAGCGCATGTGAGTTTTTAAGGCGTCACTCCGCTTGAAGGACTTATTGCAAATTTGCGTATAAGGACAGCGGTAAGGCCTTTGCTCGTCATGCGCGCTGAAATGCCTTTGGTACTCAGAACTAAATCTAAAGATTTTGTCACAACGAGGGTAGTCGCACTTAAACGTGCTCATCTCGGCCTCATTTGCGTCTGAAAAAGACGGTTAGAGAAATGATATTGAGAAAAAATAGTTACTCTGAATGCCCTGGTAATTAGCTTCACATAGACCAGCTTCTCCATGGCTTAGGTAGTCTTCCATTGCTTCTCCGTAGGGATTTAATTTGTTATTGTAGCAAGAATAAATGTTTATAAACCAAAATCACAATCGCGCCCCTATTTATAAACGTTTTTCCACTGTCCCTACATTAATACGGTATCAAAATAGAAATTATTGGATTCTCCAAAAATTCTGCAGAAATCAATCAAATTTCCCCTCAGTCCCTCCAACTAAACCTCTTCAACAGGTTCTCGAGGGTTCTTGCGGATAGTCGCTCGAATTTGTGGTTGAAAGTGACATAAACCCTCATTTTTCGGTATTTTTAGGCAAGTGTAGTAAGAATTTTAAAATTCCTAATTTTAAGGCACTGAATTGGATTAATGAGTTTCGATCAATTCTTTTAATTAAACGGACTAAATTTTATGGGTGTTAGAATACATTTTATTCTATTGAATGAGAGGTTCCAAGAGCTTCAACTGCAAATCATTAGGCAGGACGTGAAGAGAATGGATAAGATGAGGATGATCTCACGTTTTTGGTTTTCTGGGATGATGAATAGTGCTTTTACTTCGAATAGAATCGAAAATAAAAGAGTTATGGATCCATCGTCAAGCCGAAAACATTTTAAGAGACTCCGAGTTCTAAACATTAATAAAATTTTATTACCTCTTGAAAATTGTTTCTCGATTAAAAATTCAGTAAAAAAGCGCTAAACGGCATGTTTGATCAAACGCCAGATAACGCTTGAATATTTGCTTCGTTTTTTATTTGGATAATAAGCATGGAAATATTTTTTAAGGTTTTAGTTCTTAATGATGGCGTTTCTCAAGGATTCGAGCGGCAAAATAAGGATTCTCAACTGTTTTAGTGATAAAAGCTGAAAAAGTACTAGCCTGATTCCATAGCTTTCTGCCTAAAAAGTGAATTTACAAATCTTAGAAATATTGGGTTCACCATGTTGATGTCGGAAAATTGAAAGATTCCGTCATGAATTTGATTGCTCATCAGCTACAAAAGGAGTTTGATAAATTAATATGGAATTAGCAGGCCTTTTACCAAAAAAAAAAAAGGGTCATAGTAAACCCACCTTGAGAAAAGAAAGTTTCCAGAAATGGAGGCTTGCGCCAAAGGTTTCTATGGGCCCAGCCCTACGCTGTTCAAACTAAGCGCCTCTTGTTATGTGATCTTAAACTTCGGTTAATGAAGGCGCAATGAGACTGTTAGAGTCGTTTTAAACAAAATGATGCAGTTGATACTCCATTTTATGACAAATTTTAGTTTGAGGAGCAATGAGATCCAAATATTAGGTACCAGCTAGAGATTACTACGAAATGAAGAGGCTCACATTGGAATGATATTTTGGAAAAATTTGCCGCACTTAACCAAGATTTGAAATTACATCTAAGAGAATTACTAGACCACTACCAGACTATGTGCCAAACCAGTTAAATGCTCGCATTTCCATACCAGAGAAACCTAATGAGCATAACAAGCATTTCTTGGGTCTTTTGAAATGGCGTCCTATTTATTCGAAGCTTTTTTTGGACAGTCTTTCAAAACAGAGACACCAAAAATTAAATTAATTTAGAATGCACCCACGTCACCTCCTTCAAAAAAAACCTGAAAAGATGAGGTTTTCTTATGATTTATTCGATGGATGAATGAATTTTGCTTGGCAGTTTCCAAAAATCTTCCGGTACACGGGTTTTGCTGCTGGATTGCAATACTCCTAAGAACCAATAATGCATTCACAAGTCCTGTAGTTCAAAAAAAAAGAACTAACTAATAACTTGCGGCCTTTCACTAGCAATTTTTATCATGATACTCTCTTCCTCCTCCTCTAAGAGCCTATCAAGCTGACTATTTTCTCCTTAGTAGAATAATTTCGAAAATGTTAGCTACTGACACAATTAGTTAAAATTCAGCAAGTAGCTAAGAAATGGGCATATTCCCAATGATAATAATGTGTGGTCTTCGTTCGGCTAGAGCCAATAGCATCAATTCTATAGAAATGTTCTCATTAAAAGTAATCATCTTAGATATATAAGCAACTTAGTTGGATTTGACCAATGGCAGAAAATTGAGAGAATTGTTAAGATTACAGAGCATATTTTCCATGTTGTTTAGTAAAACTGGGAAGAGATGGCAATTTAAAACATTTACGAAGTAGATTCAAGGATCATTCAGAGCAACTATTCCTTGCCTTACAATTCAAAGATGAAATGTGTGATAAATGTGTGGGAGCCTTTTGCCATGAGATACAACGGTGCTAACTCGATATTGTGTTTTTTTTTGTTCTTCTTGAATTATTTATGGGTAGTCGGTACCAATTACCAAAATAAAAATGAAAATACTCAATTCAAAAATCTAAGCCATAGGTCACTCCCTCTCGTCAATCGTGCCCTAAATACACACTAGATCATGGTATTTGTTAACTTTCTTAGCATCCTTTCAACGGCTATGCGTGAGAAAATAAAAAAAAAGTTACAATGAGAGTTTAAGGATACCTTGAAAGATTTTAAGCGAAAAAATTTATTTGCATCTCAAGATAAAAAAGAGCAATGATTTTTCTGATGATCCACATCGAAAACTTTCTTCACAATGGTCAATTTCATTTAAACTCATAAGAAAACTTCAATTTTAAGTTATTATAGCAAGTGAAAGTTATTGATAATATATTCATATATAAAAACAGTGTTGCTGATAGTTAAACATGAAAAACATATTTGAAACTTGGCTTTGTACAAAAACACGAGAATATGAATTATCAAATTTAAAAACCTTTCAATATTCTTCATAAAATCATTACAAATCACAGTTCTTGAAGCAAGGCTGCTCGAAGTTCCCAGTATGATCAATCTCTTTGAGGATATCCCGATTGATGTCTTCAAGAACATGATCATCAATTAAATTTTCCACTTTATCGAATCCAAACACCAGTTTCTTGCTCGACGAATAAAACACGAATTTCTTCGATTTGCTCTCTTCCGCCGGCGTCCTCGTAGCATCGATATCATCCAGAGGCGTTTCGAAGAACTCATCCTTCGGATAGCTGATGTACTCATCGGACTCTTCTTCCATATAGTTCGTTGAAGACGCTTTTCTTGGTTTTTTGCTTGGACTTTCGCATTGGATGCTCTCTTCAGCTTTTTCCTTATTGCAACCCTCGTTCTCTTTGCCTATGAAAAAATTCATACATATTAAAGAAAACCGATCTAATATCATTTAAAAAACCATTTAAGTTAGCTTCTGCTCGTAAATGGTTGAACTTTTCGTAGCAATAGTCATACGTTTCTTTTATCGAAGCGTTTTGGAGGAAATCTTTGCTGAGGGAGTTATTGATTTTGCATACGTCTTCTAAAAAATCGAAAGTTTTCGTTGGGATCACTGTTTGTAGCACCATCGATTCCTGATAGGCTCTTGCCTCTTCAATATTTTTGATGTTTACTTTATGCTCTTCTTCGGTTTTTGGTGGGGTGATAGAAGAAACGACCTTATTCAAATTCGCTTCGATGGCTTCTGATGGCTGTTTCGAAAGCTCTGTGATATATGAATCAAGAACGGAGAATGGAGTTCCTTTGACAGGTGAGGTTAGCTCGATGGCGTTAATAAAAGGAAGCTTAAATGCGGGTGGACCTAGCTTAGGAAGCTCCATGAATATTTGAAAGTTTTGACCTAACGCACTAATCAGCTTCTACACGGGTTGAATTTAAATAAATTCTGAGAGGATAATTAACAGATACAACGGAATTTTAATTAGTTTCAGCAATCCGAATGAAAGGAATTAAGAATCGTTACATTGCTCCCTGAAGCAAAAGAGCAATGAATATTCGCCTCTTCAAATTATTACATTGTGCAATGTGTGACTCAAGATTTTTTAGCACTTAACCTCAAACTCTCAATCAAAAAAAAAAAAGGGATTGTATAAGGGAGCTAATTTTTAAGAATAGTTGATTTTCTTACAGGACGAAGAAGCACACAATAATAAATAAGGCCATTTTATGCTGCAATCAATATTAAGCAGTGCACATACGAACAGTGGACCATTTGAGATCTGAATTTGAAAATGATAATATAATTTCGAAAAATAAGCTTGTTCATATCGTCCACATGTTTATTATTCATTACCAGAGCATCTGCCACCAAGACTGTCCAATTTCTTCTTTATTTTTTGGAGAGAAGTAAGTTTCGACAATAAAAATAATGCGTCGTTTACCTTCTTGGTCTTCGTATCCTATCGTTTGGTCGGTGGTTTGTTCTGTATCTACACTTATATCTTCTGAGTAGAACACTGGTTCGTTATCAAGCGCGTAAATGTATTGATTTCCTCGGAGGCTTCTAGATACTTGCAAGTCCACGTCTGGTTGCAGCGATAAAGATTCCATGGCGGTCTGAAGGCAGGTGGTTAGACCAGAAAAGTTTAGAAAATCGCTACTCGTCTGTCTTCTATTGCTGCGGATACAAGCGACAACAGCAACGCGAGCACAACCAAATAAATTAGCGAGGATTTTCCCATCAAAATGTTGGAGATTCTTCTAAGGATATTGATTAAATAGAACAATAAAATACTTGTGTGTTTATCAATGCTTTAATCAAAGAATAAACCAAAAGGCAATCCCATTAAGGTTTATCTAGAGCTCATTCGCCCATGGGCTTTTATTGCTTATGAGTAAATTATCCCTTCATTATTCAAGAAACAGCTGAAGTCGATTTTTTCATTCAATTTTCATTATATTATTCCGAAAGTTTAACCAAAACGATATTAAACATCAATGCTATCCTTCATTATCTCACATTTTACTCCGCAATGACAGAATAAATTAGAATCAATTAAAGTTTGTGGATTCCGAACATCAAATCTCGAGTCGGATCTTCTAATTCAGATGTACTAAAAAAAGTAAACAAAAAGTGCTATTCGGGCCATATCCTATAACGCCAACCTAGTCTACCTCCAAGCGTTTGTCAATAGTCAAATCCTAGCTTTTAAGGGTTTCGCTTGGTCTTTCTGCGAACTGGAGGAAGATAAAAATTAATTTAAGTAGCCAAATAAAATGGGATGCACAGTTGGAAAAAATGGAATAAAACCTCATGTCTCAGTTTCACAAGTCAGACCACAGGAAACCAGAGCCTGTGACCTAGTAGAAGAAAGCAAAGCGCATGCGATATTGAGCAATTTAATTCGACAGGCTCAAGGGGAAGAAGAATCATCTCGTGGAATTGAAGTGGCGCCAGGGCTCAGGAAACTGAATTTAAAAAACCAAAAGCTTGGAGACCCCTCAGTTATCGCTTTATCAAAATTTAATCTATTGTTTCTCGAATACCTTGATTTAAGTGATAATCCAATTGGTGAATTGGGTGCACAAATTCTCAGTGAAAGGGGCAATTGGCCATGCTTAACGCTCCTAAATTTATCGTCCACGTTTATAGGCGACAAAGGAGTAGTAGAATTATGCAAGAATAACATCTGGAAGAACCTTACAAAACTCCATTTAACAGACAATAATATCGAATTCGAGGGAGCGTCAGCGCTAAGCACTTGCGACTCGTGGAGGAACCTCCAAGTCCTCGATTTATCTCGGAATAAGCTGGGGGACGTTGAAGTGTCAAGATTGGAGATGAATATTTCGTGGCCAGATCTCACAATACTGAATCTATCAGGAAATCATATCGGACCTGGAGGCGCAGCAGCGCTAGGCAAAAATACAACTTGGAAGAACCTTCGAGAACTCTATTTATTCAATAATAGACTCGGCGCAGAGGGAGCGAAAGGATTAAGCAAGAACACGTCTTGGGCGAACCTAACCTCGCTTGATTTGCAGAGCAATGAGATTGGTGATGAAGGAATGGCAGGGTTCTGCAAGAATGATTTCTGGATGAACCTTACAAAGTTGTATTTAGCAAAAAATAACATTAGTGATGAAGGAGCGACATCATTGAGTGAAAGTAACTGGGATCTTTATGTCCTCGATTTGTCGTACAATAATATTGGCGATAAGGGAGCCGCCGCGTTAGGCAAAAACCGCACCTGGAGGAATCTCAGTTCGATTTATTTAACAGGTAATCATATTGGGACTGAAGGAGCATTCTTATTATCCCAGAACATTGTATGGGATAATATCCAGCAATTCTATATATCATCGAATAAAATCGGAGAGGGGGGAGAAAGCGCTTTGAAGAAGAGATGGCCAATGATCAGACTATGAGAAGACAACGGAAATTGAAAGGAGAGGTTGTAGGAGAAGAAAATTTGCCTTTATCAACTGAAAAATTACTGTATATATTATATCTAGATAGGACAAAACAAATTGTGTATTTTGGTATGTATTAATATCCAATAGGAGCTTGTCATCAGGTGAACACAAAAAAGCAAACAATTCTCTTCAATTCTTTTTGTGGTTCAAGCGAATGAAAATTCGGAAAATACCTACATGTCCGATAGGTTAGGTAGGCTGTCAAGGTCTTTTTCGCTTTGCTTGTGGTATTTTCAAAGATGTAGGAATTTTTTTGGCTAAAAAAAAAACCGTTAATATTTTACCAGAAAGAATCCATTCTGAATTTTCAGAGATGGTAATGTAAGTAATTTTCTTCTTTTTTTGCGACAGTTTGAGCACCTTATTTGAAGAATCATTTGGTATTTGTGTTTAATGGCAAATATAAGCAAACCTGCAAAAAAAAAACCTGTGTTAGCAAGAGGCATATTCTGAAAATTCAACTCAGGATCACTCAGATTTTAATTGGTAGCTCTTATGTTAATACATTTTTGAACTCATAACAAGCAACAATTTCAAACATTTCCGACATGTTTCTTTGAAGTATTATCTATCCTATTCTCTTCAATGTGCTGAGTTGTTATAATAAAATAACTTTCCCTCTTCCAGTCAGGCTAAAGC
>ENA-UOTZ01000919-UOTZ01000919.1-compost-metagenome-genome-assembly--contig:-NODE-919-length-22959-cov-12.854733_pt1 | contig 22959 bp, 18 predicted proteins | sample MGYA00238144_ERZ746983 | MGnify/ENA primary metagenome ERZ746983 (study PRJEB28759, sample SAMN06268863) | compost metagenome | isolation source: single cell | place: USA: California, Emeryville, Joint... | reverse complement strand
GGAAAAAAAGCCCAACGTCGAATATTTTACGGTGTGCAATGGAACGACTATGAAAAAGGGAAGCTAAAAGAGATACATGACGAGCTTGCTAAACAAAAGATCCATTTATCTTCAGAGTATTTAAATTTTCTTACATCAAGTGATAATGATGATCAATGATGATCCTCTTGTAGTTGGAGTGAAAGCGAAACAATGCGAATGATGTACGATCAAAAAGGAGATATCCCGAAAGTCGTCGAGGTATCACATTTCTTTAAATTGTAGCTCAAAAACCTCCTCCTTAGGTCCTTAAAACATATATTGAGTTTCGCAAAGATCCAAAATGGCACATCTGTGACCCGACCATTGAAGCAATTCTTGTAATTGCTCTTCTTTTCCCATCTCTAATTCATTCACTAGAGAGGAGGTGCTATTTATGTAGCAGGAAAAGATAAGCAATATCGACCAATCGTCGTGCTTGATGTTAATAAATTGAAAGCAAAAGGAGTACATAACCCAATCCTTACCAGTGCGCTTATATTTTGTTTAGGAAGCGAATGAACAAATACTAAGAGCTGTCGTTTATGCGCTATCAATGATCTCGAGGAACGCTTTCGTTCCAGGGCATGTTGAGAACTGGGTAATGATAGCCGATGTCCATGAGACTGGAATTTTATCTGTTCCAATGCAAGTATGATTAGTTTTTTCACGTTAAGAGTCCTCATCACAATCAACTTTAGGCCATCAAGAGATTCACGAAGCTGACTCAATTATATTTCTCAAATTGCGTAGAGAAACTCTATATCGCCAACCCTTCTTTCATGGTGAACGCTTCATGGCAACTTGTTAAAAGTAACTCCATTCATCATTCTATTGCTTAACTAGTTGATGGTGTAGCCATGTTGCATCCTGATACAGTTGCTAAATTCGATTTCGTCAAGAAAAATCAGTTCCACAAGTTCTTTGCGAACATCGATCCCAGCCAGCTTGAAAAAAAATATGGTGGGACCATGGAAAATATCACCAATTTCTGGTCTATTCATCTCAATATTTTATCATTGTATCTGACTATACCCAATAGGCCCCCAGCCAGATACACTATCGAGCCACCATACAAGACACAACAAGAACTCGAGCTCGAAAGGCAAAGATTAAGTCAGATTAGAAACCAAGACATTATGATCTCTGATAATCAAAAAGCTACCATTAAAGACCCTCAAACCCACGAAATCAAGCATTATGACTCCAAGAAGCCCTTGCTAACCAAACAAGACTCAACATCTGTTCAGGATGAAGACACTATTGAGCAGACTTTCGATAATATGAACCGTCGCAGCGTGTCATTTTACGATTTCGACCGGATAATATTCCAACACACAGACTTCCTTGCCAAGGAGAATGCGAAATTGGTAACCCCTTGGACACGGAGCATGACCTCCAACACTACCAGCGAGAAAGTAAGTATTTATCAGAAACCGGATTTTAATTAGCTAATGCATTGTTAGGGTGAGCAGTCCAGTATGGAAGGGAAATTAAAGTTCTAAACACGTGAATAAATTTTTTACTAAGGCCATTATGAGTTGATCTTTTATCAATAATACTCTAAAACAATTTGGACAATTTGGATAGTACTAAGATTAAAAGAGGTGAATTAAGGTGTATAGGGCATTCTTTAAATTTCTATTCAAATTCGGTTCTTAAATTTCACATTTGAACACTTTCAAACACCTGCCTAAATAAAATTTAGTTATTGTGCTGATTTCGAATTTAAAGATGGGAAGATCATGATAATACAAGAAGTGAGATATTAAGTAACAAGAGCAGACCTACATGCAAAGTTCGGATTTTTTGTCCCGTTTTCTAAGAGTTTTCTTCGTTAATTTAAACCAAGAAAAAAAAAAAACACTTACTAAGATAAAATGAACCAGGTAGACGTCGCGCTTCGATAATTATTGAGAGATGCGGAACTCATGCTTCATTACTGTTGAAAAGTCCCAATGAATTTTCCATAAATACTTAAATAAAGAACTCTATAATGTAGATTAGCCAAAATACTTCAAATATTTCGAAAAACATAATCTAATACGTAATAAACTGATACAATGAAAAAGCTAATTAACGGACTCAAGGTAGCTGTGTCAGATTCGGCTGCAAATAGGACTGCCTCCATAAATAATTCATTATGAGCATGTTATTTAAATTTTCTAAGGATGGATTTGGTAGCAATCCTTGTCCAAATGTTTGATAACTCATGTTCATAAGAGGTCCTGCTGACATTGTCTTGCTCAGAGCAAGCTGACCTAACAGCCTCTGTTTGTCGTAATTCTCAAGCATAGACTCCATTTTATGCTTCAAATCCACTTCCATAACTGGATTCACGGCTCCCTTTCCAGGTTCCAGCTTGACTTTATGAATTAGCGGTGTCTCATTTTTAGCTTCACTCTTCAGATTATTTTCTATTTTGGCTAATAATGAGATGATCAGAATCAATAAAGAACCATGAATTTACTATTGATAAGTAGGGAATCGGCAGACAAGGTTTTGGTTTCTGAGTTTGATAGCTCCTTGATCTTACACACAGCACTTTCTTTAGTTTGATCGCTGCCCGTTTTTACTCTTTTTCGAGTATTCGGAGCTTGCATCCTTTCATTTTCTTCGATTTTAGCACTTTTTTTCGATGATTCAGGTCTATAGGTCTCTTCAGTCTTGGACACTTTTCGAGTCTGTCGCTGCGTTCTAGCTGGCTTAACGTTCTGAGGTTTATTGTTAGATTCCTCTTGAGCCCCTCTCCCATTACTATTACTGGCGAGCTCTTTTTTGTACCTCGCGTATATTGTCTTCGCGGTTGAATACATTAACCCAACTTTTCTTGAAGCCTAATGAGTTAAGTATGAAATCATCTTTCAGAAAATGTATCTTACTTTAGCTATTGTGTAGCCTTGATCATTGATTAATGAAATGAGCTGCTTTCTCCGTTCGTCAGTGATGACTTGATGCACATTTTTGAGATCCGCCCCTGATTCAGGATCATAGTCAGATTCTTCAGAACTGGTGGCGTCTTCAGACTCATCCATATAGCTCTTCTCAGAAAGACTGTATTCATCCATATCAGAGGACATTTGCTCTAGATAGAGATAAGTAGAGTAAACCAATCAGCTTACCTAAAATGTATTTTTCAAATTTTGAAGATTGCTTATTTTGATGATTATATAAATTGCTGAATTTTGAGCTTTAAAAACCAATTAATTTAATAGCGCACGCAAATTTTCGGCGCTGAGATATTGCCTCCGATTAGGAAAGCTCTAACGTAATTAAATTTTCTGGTCAATTTAATCTCAAAATTCCGGATTCTAAAATTTGCTTTTTCAAGATCGGTACAAAATAAATTAACATCTAACTGCAAAGAAAACTGATGCTACCACCTCGAAGTTTGCGCTTGTTTCTTCCTCATCCAGCCCGAGGAACGAACTTCAACCCAAATAAACTTTTTATGCGTTTAATCAACAAAAAATTTGACTCCGCAAAATTTCAGTTCTGGGTTGCTTCTGAGCGAAGCAACAAATTTTCTGAGATTAAAATCCTGAAAGCTCCATTAAAGCATGGTGAGCTGGGAGTGTGACCTTGTTTCAAATTGTAAAAAACAAATTGGAAACCCTCTTACAGAACTAACTTTACAAGAAATGAAGAAGATTGGGAATCGCCTGATTAAAAGTGGTAGTTGCGTATTAAATAGGCTTTTAATATGCTGGTATAACGCAATACGAATCGAATTTTATAGAAGCTAATTGAGATTTAGAAGGTATCTCATTCGAAGAATATTGAGGTTAGCAATAATTCATTATAATTAAGTTGCTGAATTCTGATTCTTAATCAAGTCCTGATTCAAAACGGCAATATTTGTTGCTTGACAGTACGAGAATTCTAAAAGTGGAGGCGCATTTTCCATTGAAGCCGGCTTGAGTTTGCATATATTCAGTGTCATTCTCAACTATATACCATGTGAGAGATAATTAATACACAAAGAAAGAAAAATGATCCAATCCCGAAAATTGGGATTCATATGCATCTTGCCTCTCTGCTCAAGGAATATTTCTTTGCTCTTTCGGAGCACCCGTTCATGCTTCACCAAAGTCGTAGTTGTTAAGGCTGTTCTTTGGAAAGTTTCCAGACTGATTATCCGTCCTTACCTATGCCAGCATGTTCTGAGTTCAGAAGCGCCTGGTAGCTCACTCTAAACTTAACTCTAATCCTTGATTATAAATCCACAGATATTTAGAAGATCAACATTAACATACATCGTATAGGCGAGACGAACTAATTTTTTCCTGAATTAAGTCCTATAAGCTAGAGATATTGCTTAATGAGATGAGAATCAGTGATAATCGAGATACCTGAGAATTAACTCATATTCAACACAACACATTGGAAAACCAAGGAGAGAATAGCTATCCCTCGAAAAATTTTCAAATTCTGACAATATTAATAATTTTAATTAATTTTTGGAGCAGTACGCAGCGAACTATTATCAATAGAATGCATAGGTTCGGGAGTTTGCTAAGTTACTCTTTTATAACTGTCGCGGCTACACCGAAATTAACTCATATGACTGCATATATCTCACTTTATGTTCGATAGTTAGGCTTTTGGAGTGGATTTTTATAGTTTTAGAGAAAAGAAGTAGTACGTCATTCTCAGGAGCCTGCAATTCTTGCTATATGTCTCGAAATAGGAATACTTTTCTTTAACTCCACCTATACTTTAGAGAAGAGGAACTTTCTCTGTCCTGAAGCCGAAGTCATGACTGTAGGTCATACTTTGATAATCCGTATAGACTTGTTAGCAAAATTTTTCGGGGCCAGATTCGAGCAAGCGACTAGCAATGTATCATGGAGACGATGCAACAAAATTGTATTGAAAAGCACTACTACCTGAATCAAAAAAGTGCTCGCATTCTTATTTCTCAACAGAAATGCAACTATCCCAGATTCTTATCATGCATTGAGAAGTTCCACTGAATTCATTGTCTAGCTGCCTGACGAAATGTCTCTCATTGAACAAATAAGCCAAGTAAAGTTTGATAATTCAACAGAGGACGTGACATGCCTTTGATGAATACAATTCGGACTTGCAATATTTTTATTAGTGTTAAATGGAGTACTTGAGCTTATTTCTCAGATTTCATTGAAGTTTTGCAAATCATAAACTTTTTTGCAGTTTATTGATCTGGAGGAACTGAAGACAATATACGAGATATGAATTTTCGAGCACTTATGAAATTCTGTTATGCTTCATAAGGATGAATTGGAAAATACTCCTCACCAAGAACATGTCTAATGATCACTAGTTCAACTCTTTTGTGAGCTGCTAGTCATAAATTTTCAATCTTCAAATGTTACTTTGACTTCTGAAGAGAAGCGATTCTGAATGATTTGCGAATGAAAACAATAAGACACCAAAAAAACAAAAATTAGCAAAGACACAACAATGATCATCAAGTTTCAAAGCACATTGAGTTTTGGGATTAGCAAGGAATCACAACAGAAAGTTACTGATCGCTTGAAATCATCATAGCATTTTCCGTATTTTCAAAACCAATCTTATTTCAAAGTATAAAATGATGTATCTAAAACTAAAAGCCAATCCATGGAAAGCACGTGTCGCAATGGTGACTAAATGAGTTAGATATGAGATGATATACCGTGCGTTGCTCATTTGTACTAGATACTTTTCTCTCCTCCTACACAAGTATTCAGCAGACAATTTCTGCCGTCTACCCTCAGAAAATAATTGAACGTTCGTTTCATTATAGATTATACAGTAATTCAGACTTTCCGTATTCTGCTTTTACAGTTTAAATAATTCAAATCGATGATCACTGATAAATTACTTAATGGACTTCAGGAATCGCGTCCCGATGCCGAAGAGCTTGAAAAGGAAGAAGCACCTCCAGGTAACGATTTCTGGCAACAAATTTATCACATAAATAGTGAAAGAGGAGCCTATCACAGAAATAAACTTCAAGCTAATCCAAAAAACATCTTTAAATTCCGAAATCATTGCCACAGCTAACGAGGAGCAAATGTACTTTCCATAAAAATGCAGTCATTATACTTATTTCTCCAGAATTGAAGCGACTCTTGACCTAAAAGTGCTACACTTGGAATGGTTTAACATCAGTAATATTTTCTTTTGCGTTGATTCGAGTCAAGCTCTTTAATTGAAAGAAACCATTCAAAAACTCGACGTTTTTACGAATGTTCAAACGCTATACTTGCAGCATGTATGAATTGTTACTCAATTAACACTCATCAAGCATACATAGAACAAAATAGAGAAGATCGAAAATTTAGATACTCTGATCAATTTGGAGTACCTTGCGCTCAATAATAACCTCATCAAAAAGATAGAAAACCTAAATCATCTCACTAATCTCGTGAGTCTCAACCTAAGAGATAACTTAATCGAAGACATCGATGAGAAAGAAATGCCAAGTTCTGTCGAATTTTTAAAAATCAGAGGCAATCCCTGCTGTCAGGTATTGTTTCAAACTTCGAGGATGATGTTCTGATGGATTTTGTGTAGAAAGAAAATTTTGAGAAGAAAATATTCGAGTGTATGCCTGCGATTTTTGAGCTCGAAGACAAAGAGATCGACGAAATGTATAAAATGAGAGTGTTTGGATTGCTGCCGGCTCATTTAAGCACCTACAAAGTCTATGAGAACGATGAAGATGAACGCAATCAGCAGAATACTCTTACTACGAAAAATGAACCGTATGCCGAAGTTACACAAGAGTGACTTTAACTATTAATATGCTAGAGTTGAAAAGTCGGAATCAACAGAAATTAAAGACTCAACGACCGCATTGGATGACAAAGATAATGAAGAGCTTAACGATGAGGAAGAGGAGGAAGAAGAAGAGGAAGATGAATACGACGATGGTGAAGGTGAAGATGAATTAGAAGGAGAAGAAGAAAATGACGAGGAAATGGAAGAAGAAGAAAAAGATACGGTAGGTGGCCTGTCAACAACGGAAAGCAGCCTTTCTGGAATTATGGATTTTGTGAAAAGAGAAATGTTGAGAGGAAGCACAACTGAAAAATATAAACATGAAGATGCACTGAAACTCAAGCGAAGCAAAGAGTTTGCCAAATCACTTGAAGAAGAGATGGATACGAATAGAGATGTGAATTCAAAATTATATTTTTAAGTGTATAATTGGCTTATTATCTAGGAAACTATTAAAATGTTGAAAGACTCGTCGACGAAAATTGTGAATAGGGCAAAGAAGACATTCATTGAGGTATTCTCGTTTTATCTCGTGCGAGTGGTTTATAATTATTTCTTTTTAATCAATAGCAAGTTGAAAAAATTCAAAAGGAGATCGAAGAGTTTACTAAGATTCAAGCTGAAGTCCGGCAAATGAAAACCAAAAAAATTCGAATTACAAAACCAAGACGATAAGACTTCGAGCTCCTCTTACATTGAATATATGGAATTATTTGTTTTCTCATAGGATTTAGTTCGGATAAATATGTGCATTTTATTGTGCTCTCAATAAGGATATATATATATCTATATATTTGGAGCTCTTCATCATACATCTTGATGCCTGAAGCATGTTGTTGAATAGCCATTACTAAAATTCACTTGGACTCAAAAAAATCTCTTGTGACGAATTTGCCACAAATTTTAAAAATTTTTTTACCAATGCTAAGCAATAAGCGGAATACGAGTGTTCCAAAATCTTTTCCAACGACAACAGAGCCGAAACGCAGTAGTAAATCACTGCTAAGGTCAAATAGCAAAAGCTTAGAAAAGAGAGTCAGTTTTACTCCAGGTCTTACCTCTACCCATAGTAAACTGAAGAACCACTCTCCAATTAGAGATGAACATATGAATACTTTTCAGACTTCTAGATCCATTACAGCAGATCACATAGCAACGGTACCAAAAAGTATACTTAAAAACCGTTTGTCTCACAATCAACCGACAGTGAACCCAAGAGAAGTTCCATATCAGTTCCGGATAAACGCTTTTTCAGTAAGCGATCATATCTTTCAGGAGTCCAAATCATATGAGGTGACTCCAAAAAAAGGCATCATTTATAATCTCGATCCTCGAATAGTTTCAACCGACCCAAAAACCGATGCAAAAATGGATCAAAAGCCGGGCGTATCAACAACCGAAAATAAATTGTATCGCCTTGACTTGAACAAAATAGGATTTTCGTCGGATCAAGTTAATAAATTGACAACACCATCTCATAATCTCAGCTTGAGCAGCACCCACTCCGATAACATTCAAACATATGGGCAGTTTGTCAATCGCAGTTCTGCAGACTATGACTATGGCCAAACAACAATGCTTGTAGCACCGCAAAAGACTAATGGGGGTCTCAATACTCATTTTGTGAAGAGCAGCCATATCCGATTGGATACTATTCAAGACCTTATTCCCAATTCTCACTCAATTACTCTAGTCAAAGATGAAAATCTCGGACAAAAAAGACTCGCTGCTGACTCGACAAAAGATTTGATAAACCAACCCGAGATTGAAAAAATGGGATACGATCGTTTTGACTATCGATATAAGCTACAAGAAACGAGCAAATCCTCAGTCAATTCTCTCTATAATCAAAGAATTTATGATGAACCATCGAATAAAATAAACGAATCGTTTAGAATTATTCAGGATCATGAAGGCAATTCGCGGTCTCGTGCGAACTATGCGCTTGATAACGACGTGAAAAATTATAGAAAACTTTGGGGCCTTGCTTCTCCCTCAGATCAGCCAGTCCCATCAGCTCAAATTCAAAGTCTCTATAAGCTTGACGCTCCAATGATATCAACCGAAAATGGATGTCTTCTGGCCGGAACGGATGTTCTGTTTGATTTTTCTGAAAGGAAGTTCTAAAGGCTCACAGCTATCTCATAGAGCGATGGCAAAACATCTGTACAACAAAGAAAAATTTAATATTTTGAATTTTTCGTATTATAATTAACGATAAGGAGGGCTCGAGTTTACTCCATAAGAGCATATGATTTCCCTGCAAATCCTACAAATCCTGCAAATCAAAATTCCATTACCAATATAGTCTAGCAGGTTTTATATTTTGAATTTAACAAGTTAACTTGTTTTTGTTTGCTCCTAGTTTTTCTACTTCGCCTGTATTGTAAATCTCACAGCACAAAGCTTTATCTGCTGGGCAAGAAAATTGAATATACAACACAATTCTTTATTCCTAGGCTAAAAACACAGGTTTTTTTTTTAGTTGCTTTTGAAGGAAATGTATTTATCTGTATATCTTGATTTGTTAACTTTTTTCGCTATGTAGAAGCACAATCCGATCAAGTGCAAGACACACTATCAGATTTTTCATCATCTACTATCAAATTTGTTAATATGAATGACTGTTCTCTGAGTTTTTTGTGAAGATTTTATCCATTAAAAAAAAAGGTGTGATATAGCAAATTAGTGGTATTTCTAATGCCTCTCATCAAATTCTTTGTTATATTCCAGCTGAGTCACTCATTCTTGAGCGAATGCTACAGATATTTCATTAGCTCCGATTAATTCAAATAAATTATTACCTGGATGGTCGCTATAAACGTGTTGGTTTCTCCTTCTTCTCGCAAGATAACTAATGATGAAGAAGATCAATCCGACCAAGATCAGGACAACGATGATAATCATGATGATAAAAGCAATGTTGCTGCCCTTAGGAGCCAATGTGCCTTTGAACGAATAACTAGCAGCAGTTTCTGAGTAATCTTGCCCATTGATTGCGACTGTCACATCGACTGTTTTAATTGAAACAGTAGACGCTTGTTCTGCGAGTGGTGGAGTCGAGCAGGTGACCTTGTCATTTGCGATGATATCGGCTTTGGTTTCACCAAGGGTGCCGAATTTGCATGTGATAGTCAACTGTTTAATTGCTGTCTTGTCAAGAATAGACGTACCTCCCGAAATGGCTAGGCAAATAAGAAAATTAGAGAATGATCGTGGAGTGGTGAATTACCTGCAGCAAAGCTGGCAGTCTTGTCAGAGTGAACAGTGACCTTGGTAGTTTGGTCAACTGGACCTTCTGAAGGTTCTATCTTTGTGATCTTTGGAGGTCTGAAGAAAGTAAAGGTATGATCAGTGGCAGTGTATGAGTCTAATTATTATTTAGTGTTAAAGTCTCATATTAAGGCGAATCTGGTACCAGCGCCTTCATCGGAAGCATATCCAATAGAAAATGGAACGCTATATGGAAGTTGAGCTCCACTTGGGATCGTGAATGCTGGAGAATTGCATTTAATTGTCTTGGAGTCAACAGTTGTTCCAATTGTAACGAGAGCTTGGCCTGGAATACCAAATCTGCAACGAGGAGTTGCGTTCACAACGAATCCAGAGCCTTCAACAGTGATCTATTGTTTTTGAAGGTGATTAGTATGAAATTGAACATTTAGCAGTTTACTGTGGTGTCTCCTCTGTAAGAACCGGTTCTTGGATTGAGTGTAGAGAAGTAGTACAGAGAAACCGTGGCATTATCATTTACATCAGTGAAATGATAACCGTTCAACGAAATTTGAATGCCTTGAGTTGTTTGAGCCATGTCGACGTCCAAATCTTGGAAGTGGCAGTAAATCGTATTGCTTCCTCTTGGCATGTAGCCGACAGCAATGGTGGCTCCGATCTTGCAGCTCGCGTTCAGGTTGAGGATGTCACCGTCTAAGTCGGAGATTTGCACTTGGACAGTTGCTCCGCTCTTTGGCAATAATTTTGGAGATACAGCAACAACAGAAGGTTGTTTGTAGTAAGAGAAGCCTCCAAATGCTTGAAGATAATCGATTCCGTTCAGTGTGTAGAAGAAATCAACGGTTCCAGTGTTATTCACTGATTTGGACTTTGGAAGTGGGCATCTATAATTTGAAGTTAAGTTAGCTAAATAGATCATAATTTATTACTGAATATGAGTCCAGTTGGCTGTTTCAACAGGAGATTTGACTCCGTCAACCACACAAGCCATTCCGTCCACCTTTGAGAAGCCGCTTCCTTGAATAGTAATATAACCACCTAGAGAAAACAGCATTAGAAAAGAGATAATTTTTATCATCTAAATACCTCCCAGAGTAGGACCAGAGAGAGGGTAGACTCTGTCAATTTGATAGAATTTGAATTTAATTCCAGTGTCAATAGTGTCGACACCGTTGTAAGACAGTCCAACTGTAGCCAGAGTTCCTGAGCCCCAACCACCAGGAGAAGTACACATAACAGTGCTGCTATTCTTGAAAGTAAGTGGAGTTTTTAATCTTCTGCCGAGTTCCTTAGATTCGAAGATACACACGAATTCGGAAGGATGATCAGAAAGATCCATAAAGCCAGCACCAACGATTGTGATGATGGTTCCTCCGACGGATGGTCCAGCACTTGGAGACACGGAAGTGATCTTTGGAGGAGCGAGGAAAGTGAAATTAGTTCCAGTGTTTCTCCAGTCGAACCCATTCATTGAGATTTCGAGAGCTGCTTTGGCATTTGGAGAGTCATAAAGCGGAGTCATGCATCTGATCTTGACGCTGGAAACAAACTCAGCTTTTCCTTCTTTAGTTCCAAATCGGCATCTAGGCATACAGAGGAAATCAGGATTTGAGAAGAAGTCTGATCCTTCGATCTCGACGATGGTTCCGCCAGTGTACCAACCACTGTGTGGCTCAACACGAAGGACAGTGGGTTCTTTATAGTAGTAGAATTCTCCCCTGCTATCGAGATAATTGCGGGTAGAGTTAACTACAACGCCGTCGCTGTCTTTGTATTGGATCTTCTTGGCGAAGAGAACATATGCATAACCTCCTAAAGTACTCGTATAATTTGGACTTGGTGGTGCTGCGACCTTGAAAGTGCCGTTTCCGAGACTCTGGTTTTTGAGGAGTGGGCTTGTGCATGTTGTGTCCCAGAGGAAGTAAAGACTATTGTAGTCAGCATCATCGAAACCAAGTGTGCCAATTTGAACAGGATAAGTACCATTGGCAGGTCCGCATCTTGGTCCTGTGCTGAGGATTTTGAGTTCCTCCTTAACTTGGATAGGGATGTTGCCGAGATAATCTCCGCCGTTAATCGAGACTGAAAGAGTGCCACTGCCTGTGTCGTTGAGGACTGGCGCTGGGCAGGCCACAGAGTAGTTTCTTGCGCCTTCACCAGATTTTGGATATGGGTAAGGGATAATTGGCCCTGGGACGTAGTAAGGATGTCCATTCACTGTAAATCGACATGTGATATTGAGTTTTTGGAGGTAGTCCTGAGGGTTGACGCGAGCAGGAATCTTCATATCAATTGGGATTCTGACAGTATATGGAGAGTTGGCATGGAAAATTGGAGTTGGAATTGCACCAGAGCTAACATTGATCGTTGGCTCGAGGTAGTACTGGGCACTCACGTTATTATCGGTGAATTCTTTGCCGTAGACACTGACTTCGACCTCGAAAGGTTCGTAACCGACTGTGCTTCCATTTTTCCATTTCAAGTCGCTCTGAGCAGGAATAGCGATTTGAATTCTATTAGCATCGATGTAGGTTGCACTCACGATGCAAGGAGATTTGCCAGAGCAGGTGAGAGGGGCTTCTTCAGTACCGAGTCTTGCTTTAAGGGCTCCAGTGTTCGCAAAGCCGTAGCCATTGATTGTGACGTTAGGATTACCACGGACTGGGATGAGTGGAGGGTCAATTGAGAGGACAAACGCATCAAAGAAGGTGTATTGAACGGTTTCAGTGGTGTAAAGAACACCGTCGAAAGTCACAGAAACATTTGCAACTCCTGGCTTAGAGACAGGTGGTACGTTACAATAGACTGAGGTAGAGTTGGCGAACTTGCCTCCTGTCTTGATTTCACCATCAGCAAGAGTGAACTTGCAAGCGAATTTCAAGCAAGCGGTGTCTGGGCACGCGAAGTTTTTACCAGTGACAAGAACGGAAGCATTTTTCTGTTTCAATGGACCAAATTTAGGATCGACTGCGATAACAACGGGAGCCTGGTAGTAGTCGAAGGTTTTTCCTGGAGCTGCGTACCAGTTTTGGCCGTCATTTGGAGAGACTTCGACTTTAACGCCTTTCAAAGGAGAGTCAGCTGGTGGAGTTTGGCATTTGACCATAGTGTCGTCAACGAAGGTTGCCTCTCTAATCTTGATAACGTAGCCATCAGCGTCTCTGAATCTGCAAAGGTAGCGGATCTTCTCTTTGCCGTACACACCCTTAGTGTCATTGCGAGAATGCAGGAAGTCCTCGCCTGAAAGCGTAACGACGGTATTTCCAGTAACTGGCACCTTTTCAGGTTGAATTGTGCTGATAATAGGAGACTTGTAGTAGCTGAATCGAGTGGCCCAAGCATCAGCGTTGGCACGAGTGTATTGCTGACCATTCAAAGACACATCGACTTCAACGTCGTTTGGATATTGGACCGCAGGGGAGGTAGCAGAGACGTTGTTAGCACCGTTCAGAGTTCCCTTTCCTTCGATGGTACCGAATCGGACCGTGAGATTACAGTAATAGGTGATATTTTGGGCAATGATGGTGACATTTGTTCCACCTTCAGTAGGTCCCCAGTGAGGAGTGACTGTTACTTCAGTAGGTTGTGTGTAGTAAGTGAAGACCTTGTTGGTGTTGACCATATCGACCAAGTTGAATGTGACTCTAATCGGTAAGGTGACTGTGTTGTTCACGTTCACGCCGAATTTGTCAAGGACACGAGGAGAGTTACAGTAGAGGAGCTTATCGTTGACAACTGTGGCGTCCATCCATAAATCATCACCGAAGATACAATAAACCTTGTGAGGTCCAGTGTAGATGAAATGTTCTCCGACGACAGCGAGTTGGGTGTACCCAGTGGTAGGACCGCAGAGAGGAGAAACATCTCTCACGAACGGTTGCTCGTAGTAGAGGTATTTGAGGTTGTTTCCGGACCACTTGCCTGCTTCCGTTGAAAGTCTGAAGTCGACGTACTGAGCTTTATCTCCCTTTGGAGCGATACACCAAATACGATTTCCGTCGATGTAATGGCCTTGAGTATAGTGACCTCCGAAATCGCAGGTGATATTGCCAGTGTCTTCGAAGTTCGCGCCGTAAACGGTACAATTTGTGCCTCCTTCAATAGGACCAACGTTTGGAATCAGTTGGAAGACGTATGGAGGAGCGTAGAAAGTGAACAAGATACCATCGTCAGTCCACTCTTGGTCATTGAAGGTGATCTTTTTGAAAGTGATGAAGATTTAGTGACGAGCATTCAAATAATTAAGATTACTTCAACAGGAAGCTGACATTCAACATAAGGAGCAGGGGAGGTAACGTAAGCAACGGTCTGATTGTAGATTTCCAAAGGCATAATGTAGTCGGTACCAAATCTCACATAGGAAGTGTTGGAGACATCGAGGTTCGTCGTCTTGAATGGATGCATACTCTTACCGTAGATGCTGATTCTGGTACCACCAGTGTAAGGACCTCTATCTGGAACAAGCTGGGTGATTTCAGGGAAAGCATAGTAATAGTAGAGAGAGTAGGTCGGTGTAGCTTGCTGAATGTTAAGAGTGATGGTGAGAGGAATTGGAGTATCGATCAAATCTGATTTTGGAGAGCTAATAGTTTATTGTTGTTAAGAGAAGAATATCAGATGAATTTCTATACAAGCAGACGACCAAGGAATCGTCAACGAATTTAGCTTCGACGTGCTTCGTACCAAAACCGCACTTCAGGAGATCTCTGAAATCTTGGAAACCTGAGCCGTGAATTTGGACGTAGGTGCCTCCTTCTTGTCTTCCGATGAATGGGACGGTGTATAACACTTTCGGTTGGACGTAGTATCTGAAATCGATTTCTTGTGTATCTGTCCAGTCACCATTAACAGTAACTTTGAGCGTGGTTAGTCCAGGGGTGGAAGTGGCTGGAGACACACAAACCAAGCAAGTGTTGTTCTTAGGTGATGAAATTAGATCAGATTCTATGTTTTATGAACTCGTTACTCCAGTTGGACGTCCGAGGAAGACAGACTCATCAATGTAATCGAAAATATCGTATTGTTCCTGATATGTGGTAAATTTCTCAGTGTGTTTAACGAAGTGGTCGCCGAGGTCTGAACAGTGAACCCAATCTGCATCAACGACAGGTCCATTCGATCCAAATTTGCACTTTTAAGTGAATTTACAGAAAAGATAGAATTTTTTGAAAAAAACTTCAAGTTTACCCTTGGGAATCTGTGGCTTGAATAGTTCTTGCCTTGGAGGTAGGTCGAATAGATGGTGATCTTGGTCAAACCGTCCACAGGACTAGAAAAGAGAAGGATAATGATAAATATTTCAAAATATTCGTACCCAGTAGGAGGGAAGATGCCGTCAATTGACCAAGCTGAGGCGGATGAATTAGCAGATTGTGCCAAGTAGGGTACACAGACGAAAAGCAGTGTGAATGCTATTGCTGTGGAAAGATATCTCATCTTAGATTTTGTAAGACTTGATTTGTTTTTTTTTCTTGATTAATTACTAATATATTCTAATCCGATTACGAATACGAACTTCGCTTTATAAAGGATTGTTAATTGAAATTTGAATCGATCGTTCTCTCTCCCCAGGAAAATGAATACATACTTTAGCGAAGAGGGTTCCCAGCTATGTAAAGATACTCCCTAAGGGGATTGCTTTTAAGCTTGGATAGTTCAAATTGCAATGAATTCACTCAACTACCTTAGAAGTTAATTTTTTAATTTGGATAACGGAATTAATTTCTAAGTGCTGGTCCAAAAATTAAGGATACAGAATCTCTGCTGCAGTTGCTGACTGGGAGAGAAAAAAGGATTGCGATTGTAATGAAATTGTTTGTTTGAAAAAGGAATAGCTTTGAAAACGTTGAGTAAGCAAGATATGAAAAATAGATAAGAGATTCTAAGAATTTTAATAAGTTCTTCGTTTAAATTTGAACCAGATTAATTTCATATTGTGACGGGTAACGCAAAAGTCGTAAAATAGCAGTTATTAGGATCTATCTTCTTTCAATGAATTGAAAATGGCTAATTCCAAGCAAGGTCTTCCCCGTCTTGCTCAATGAGCTGCCAATATTATATACAATGAGTAAAGATGACTGAAGGATTGGACATTGGCCTGGCCTGGGATTATCTTAGTTGAAAATTTTTAATGGAATTCGGGCATGAGTTTCCTTTTTAAGCAACAACCTTCAAAGAGATTCAAGCACCACATATTCACTATTTCTGATATTTTAAGAGAGTCGAGCTATCCTCAGAGCTCCTAATGTTTTTTATCTTCATCAATAACTTCCATTCATAAGGATTTTAACAGAGTTAATTGGTCGTCTTACTTGATTTCTTTATAAATATCGATATTTACTTTATCAACATTGTTTAATAAGAACTAGACATCTTTTTGATACTTCCCAACAAAAGAAAAGGAAATATCTTGATAATGATATTCCTCCAATTGCTTGATGGCAAGCTAAACCATGAATTATATGTTATTTCAATTCAGTAAATCTTGGAAGCGCTGGAATATTTCGCTTTGGAGGGCTCCAAACTTTCTCCTTTTTGATTTTATGCGATATCATAAACTCAAGAACTGAGATGTCATTCATAGCAACCTCGATCTCATCGCGGAATTTCTTTTCTTCCGCTCGCATGTTCTCGACTGTCTGGTCAATATCTTCCTTTTTAAACAAACTAATGATTAAAAAAATTTGTTAATAAATCGAACTTGACAATCAGCGCTTACTCTAAATGGTCTGCTTCATATCTTATTACAGCAAGTCTATCATTAATATCATCATAGCGCCTGTGAATCCGACTAGCAACCTTTTTTCGTCGGTTAATCGGCTCATACAGGCGCCCTTGAAGCTGATCACATTCTTCATAGATATTATTGATCGTTAGGTTTTGCTTCTTATGTCTCCTCCAAATTTTTTCGTCAATGATGTTCGGACTATGCCCATCAGGACTCAACCCTATGGCCAAACCATTAATGAGATTCCCTCCAATTAAACTATTCCTTCTCATATTATTTATTTCAACCTTTTCTCTGTTTGCCATAATATTGTTCCTTAGAGGAGAGGTTCCCTCCGCAGCGCCTGTAAATATTGTCGTTCTTCTCAAATGCGGCAAATTGCTTGGTGTAGCAAGCCCGTCGAAGCTCAATTCGACCTTCGGAATAACTTTCGACTGCTCTAAACTGCAATTAGCGGTCCTTGGAGTCCTTCCCTTGGATTGATCTCTATCATCAGCTTTAAGCTCCGTTTTGAACAGAGGAGACACAGTGCCATAGCGAATTCGTCTACTCGTCCCTGCAGTGCCTCTTCTATTGTTAGACATCGGAGTGGATATCGTTGATGTGGTTTCTCTCTTCTCTTTTTCTTTGGCAGCATCAGCTTTGAATGAAAGAGGCACAGCATTTAACTTCAGCAAATCTTTCTTAAACTGCGGCTTAGTTTCGTTAATAACATCCCGATCTACAGGCGTGCAGAGTCTCACTACCTTTAAAATGGCACGTTGCTCTTTTTCGATGAGCTTTGTGCGATGTTCTAGCGCTTTCTCATTGGCGGGGGTTTCACCAATCTGGAGTACTCCAGTTTGATTGGAGTCTGAGGCGTTCTTTGGTATGAATTTATCTATTGACTGATAAAGGATATGTTCTCGAATCCCATTATCATCAGGTCTTTTGTTCTTATTATCGATCCACCGTCCTGTAAAAATATTCGCAAATTGCCGCTTTGAAATGAGATTGTTTTTATATTTTTTCGTATCTGTTGCTCTTTCTTCCTGGATTTGCTGCTGATTTTCTTCCTTCATTTTTTTCTTGTACTCCATCTCTTCTTCTTTAGACCTCTCCTTATTTTTCTTCATGACCTCTGCTTTAATCTGATCGAGAAGACTCATCTGCTCCCCTGAGTGTCTTATCGAGCCTTTTTCTTTTTTCCCTGCTCTTTTCTTTGTTCTCGGACTCGCTGCCTCCGCTTCCTCATCAATAGGTTGGAGAGATGCTGCTCTTGCCTTTGCAGTCTCCAATGCCACTTCGACCATCTGCTGAGTTACCGCCTGTGATATAGTGTTTTGAAATTTGGTGTGATCTTCAGCAGACATAACTGCATTATCATACGCTTCTTGAGTTGTGACTACAACCGCTTGACCATCCATTATTTCTTCTTTTGCAGACCTTTGAAGTTTTTCAAGTTTTTGTGCCGTTTTGGATTCTTCGTTTTGGAGTCTATCCTCAATGAATCTATCAAGATAACTTTGCCGCACTTCTTCGTTGAATGGCGAGAAAGGTAGATCTTTAGAGCATTTTCCGATTTTCATATAAGCCCTGTGCAGTTGGGTTTTAGTTTTGCTAAAAATTTTTTCTTTGAATGTGATGTCGGCGTTATCATCGATTCGACTGCTATCGGGACTCTGATCAAACCTTTTTTCCGCCTCCAGATTGACGAGCCTCCTTTTTTTGCGCTCAAAACTCGTGGTAGTGTTAAATAATCGTGAGTTTTCGAAGCTGCGACGGAAGTACACAAATTTTTCTTTATACAAACTGTTATTCATGCGATTAAGATCATTGTACTCAGGCAACGCTTTGAGATCTTGGAGGTCGACGAATACAGAGCTGTTTCGAACCGATGGAGACGTCTCTATAGAGCTGTTAGCTATAGTTGACCCCAGTTTCTTCAAGTTGTTAGCTTTAATGGTTATTTGTGCTTCAACCATGTCCACTATATAGCATTATATAACATAAATTTTTATTTTGCAAATTAGATGAGGGCTCAGAGACAATACCAATTTTTTTTGGAAAAAGAATGAAAATTAATCGACAGCAAGTTATTTTAGCTCCTTCGAGAATGACCCAGAGTTAGTTATTAAATACCTTCGTCGGTACAGAGAAAGAAAGTTCAATTGGCTATTAATAATGATAGAGATTCCCGCAACACTAAAATGTAAACGCACCAAAGCATTGCTTTGTTTCGTTAAGTGCCAATCTACTGAATCTACTGAAGTAGAACTTTTGCGTTCTTTTATGGCAATAATGGAGGTAATGAACAAGCATAAAAACTTCACTCTAAATCTTCATGGTTTTCCGAATTTCTCCCTGAATTTGGACACTCATATTGGAAAAATTTTCCTTTTAAAATTAACGAATTATTCAAAATTATCCATCATCCGATATTTACTGGTTCAGTTTTGCGTTTTGCTTTTCCAAACGCAACTGTTGTATTTCTGCTCAGTCTAGGATCATAATTTCCAGGTCCTGGAATGTCTCTGTCTACTCTGAAGAGCTCTCGAGCTTGATCCTAATGGGGATAAAAAGTTTAATCGATACTCTCTAGACAAACTTTAAAAAACCTTTGAGAAAGATCTATGCGGGTTTGCTAAAGAGGAATCTTCTATTCGATAAAAAGGTATTTTCGGATTGTCTCTAAGTTTTTGTAAATGTAATTGTTTTAATCGCTCCTCCCAGGCCTGTTGAATCATAGTTAATCATCCATTGTGAAAATTGCTGAGCAACGTACCTGTTTCTTCCTGGAATTCCGTTCATAGCCAAATACGGGAGAAGCCCCTTTAATATTGCCTTTTTCAAATTCTCTGTTTTGGTAATAATGCTGAGGTGAAGGCGACGCCGTTTTCAGCACAATATATTCACTTCGATCGTAAGATCTCAAATTAATCTTTGGAGCCTGATGTCCACGAGAAATGCCTTTATGATATGTCATTTCGTACTTAGGGCCAGGAGAGACATTACTTCAAACAGAGAATTAGGCAATATGACAATTCTTTCTCTTACTGTTTAGTTTCAAAGAGCACTGGCCGTGGTGCTCTTCCAAACGAATTTCCACGGCTATCAGGTCTCCTGTTGATACTGAAACTGCTGTTCATCGTTCCGTAGTAGCTGATAGAATAAAATTATTGATGCAGGAAAAAGACATTTACATTGAATCCTTGCTTCGAGAGTCAATATAATCGCGGTTTGATAGGTTTGATAGGTTCAATTTCGAAGCGTTATTTGGAGAAATTTCTGTTGTATAATTCAGTTCCTTGTTCTTCGGGGTCCTCTTTGCATCAGACTCGCTCTTTCTGGTGTTATATTCTCTAATCCCGCTATCGGTTGGCGTTCTTCTGCCTTTGGGATTTAAAATCCCATTCCTTATGAGCTGAGAAGTTTTCTCATGGTCGATTCTCCAGCTGTTAACATCAATTTTCATTGCAGCATCTGCGTCAAGTCTCTTCACTGGCTTGAATGGTTTATTATGCGTATCTTGATCCGTGCTTAGCTGCTTTGTCTCTTCAAAGTAGTTCGTTCGACTTTGAGGAGTGCTCGGTCTCATTTTTAGTCTGATTGGCGTTGATAATCTCTTACTTTTCTGCTCCAGTTCTACCGTCATTTTTTCATTTAGAATAGACAGCGCCGACTGGCCCTCGCGAATTCTGCTAGAGAGCTTACTATGGGACTGGTTATTCGCATCGCTTGAATTAATTCCAGTGCTTCCAGGCTGACTCGTTGGGCGAGAGTCTTTTTTCTCAGACCGCTTCGGACTAGATCCAGCGAGGTTTCGTGCCCTTTGACAGACTTTTCGAGGTTGATAGACTCGGCTCTCGATAACCTTTGCTTTCTTCACGGGAACCTTTGAGGAGTGTTGAGGATCTTCTTGAGGACTGGAATCTTTATTGTCGTTTGCGATGTCTTGCTGAATCATTTCCTCATCCTGAAAAGTTATTTGACGAGGTTCCTGTTGTTTTTCAGAATTTCCGATGGTTCTTCTCGCAAAAGCTGTTTGAGCTCGCGGGATTAAGGGTCTTTTCTTCGTGGGTTCTTTGGGAACAAACATCATCATGTTGGGGTGGTAAAGCTTGGAGCAATTGAAATCCTCAGAGGTAGCTCCAAGGTTTAGATTGAGCGGCAGACGTAATTTCTCCCGAATTTCAGATTTGAACTTTTTAGGCTCTTTTTCTCTTGCCTCTACGTCAAAACTGGTATTCATATGAGATTTGAAGCTTGTGTTGGCACTCGACCCAGTATAAGGACGCGTACTTGGTTGGTATCTGTGCTGGCTGACACCTGTTTTGGGCCTCTCACAAGCAAGCAACATGATTGGTTTGTTTGTTAATAATGATTCAGTTGTATTAAAAATCGAGTGTCTTTGATTCAATAGCTCCTCAGCTTTGGCCAGAGTTGATTTGGAGGACTCATGCTCATCATATGTCTGTATTTTTGAATAAGAAGATATCGACTCAGCCTTGTTGGTGGTATCTGCTCCTTTGATCAAACCTGAGTGAGATTTTGTTCTCAATTCTGGAGTAGTGGCTCTTGAATTCCTAACGATTTCTCGCGTTTCAGGTGTGTTTGATCTCGATCCTGGGATGGAGTCATCGCCTCTGCCCAGAATCGTGACTTTTTTGGAAAATTTACTGCTGGCAGATCGGTATACTAAGGTCAGTTTAGCAATTTTCAATTCCTCTTGGACAAAAGCTGGGCTGTCAATTCTTTCTCTGCTGCCATAATTTTTTCGTTTGTTTTTTGTATATTTGACTATATGAATCACATGAGGCTCGGCTTCTGGTGGTTGCTGGAAATTGGTTTGCGGAAAATCATCGGCTAGTTGAAGGTTCAATGAACGCTGGACGACCTCGTTTTGAACTGAATTATTTCCAGACTCTTGAATTTGCTGAGTTGGAGGGTCAGGCTGTAGTAGCTCGTTTTCGAGCTGCTGATAATCAATGTCATCTGGCTCAGACTCTGGATCATCAAACTCAAGCTTTTGACCCTGAGCATAGGCATACAGAGCGTTTGTCACCGGATGGGTTTTAATGTCATATTGATACATATCTACCCTTTAAAGGAGAAGGTTAGATCAAAAAGAGCCATTGAGAAAAATAGTGGACAGCGCTCAAAAAGTGAAAAGTCGCTTACCTCTCGAAAAAATCGAAATTGTGGGATCGCTTCCTTCGAAGTCTTTCCATTATATAGTCCTGGGTAGTTGTCTGGTGGCGTTGTTTTTGCTGATCTTGCACGTTCTAATGGAATTATTATGGAAATTGATTGTGCTCAGTGTACATTTGATGGAATCAAGTGTATGGTATTGGAGTAAAATTGGTCCATTGCGCTTTCTCTCTCTATAATTGGCTCATTAAATATTATCTTAAAAATTTCGATTTATCAACTTTCAAATACGTCTCAGATACCCTCGTGTAGAAAGACAGTAACTGAAAAGAACAGTTTTAAAATTTCGATTCCCAAAAAAAAAAGAATGAGGAATATAATAGCATGATGACGATCTGAATTTTAATTAGATATCTATGAGCTCATGGAATTAAGCAGAAGAACTTTTTCGTGATGTATTATTGTTGGGAAGGAGGAAATCAACCAGCTCAAGCTCTTTGTGGCAACAACTATCGCTCGAATTCCCACGGGCATTAAGAGGCAGTCAATGCTGTCAACCTTACAGAAATAAACCCAGTTTAGGGTGCGAGCAACTTTATTTTTTTAATTATCCCTCATTTTCAAAAGCGAAAAAGCATTTTTTTTTTTTATTTATTATCTATCTATGCCAAACTAAAGCAGAATGGTTGTCGCTGTGAAGCATTTTTTAATAACTTATTTTTCAATTCTCAGGTTGATTTGCTAACTGAAAACAATCAGTTTTTAGGATTTGGAAATTTTTCTTGCTATCTATCTTCTTTTCTGAATGAATGCGAATTAAAACGTGTTGTTTGTTGAACAAGCAAAAAGTTAATTTTTCATTAATGATTTTGATCTATCTAAGTGCTCACTTTTTATGCATTGCAACAGTAATACTGCAGCAGAAAATATGCAAAGAGAAGATTTTTTCAACTTTCATAGCGGTCTCTAAGAACTATAGAAACGAACCGTATAACATTGCAAGAATAATATTTGGAAAAAAACAGAATTAACATTTCCTTCTAAATGAAGCTTTAATACAATGCCTACTACGTATTATCCACAATTCTGACCTAAATCTA
>ENA-UOTZ01000917-UOTZ01000917.1-compost-metagenome-genome-assembly--contig:-NODE-917-length-22979-cov-4.775609_pt1 | contig 22979 bp, 26 predicted proteins | sample MGYA00238144_ERZ746983 | MGnify/ENA primary metagenome ERZ746983 (study PRJEB28759, sample SAMN06268863) | compost metagenome | isolation source: single cell | place: USA: California, Emeryville, Joint... | reverse complement strand
AAACTCGATTCAAGCATTCTCCGAAAGTGATCGACCTTGAGGAGAATCCAAAATGGAAAAGCAATTGGAATGACAGTGAAGAGCCTGAATACTTCGAAAAATTGTCCAGTAAAGTTCAAAGGACAGCGAGCAGGGGAAACAGTGAAATCAGAAGGAATCGTAGTGTCACGATTGAAACTGATAATCGAGCGGTATGGATAGCTAAAGATGGTAAATTTCTGCAGACAACAATAGCTAATCCTTCTGTAGGTTGCAAAAACCCTCGAAGTAATTCGAGAGTAGATGAATTTTCAGAGATGATCAGAAATTTCCAAAAGGAGAAGATGAAATCCCATAATGTGGAGTTCGATTTCTTCATTAGCAAGTATTTTTTTTGTAGCAACTTTATTCACTATTTTCCTATCGAAGAGATGGAAACCGCTCGATTGAGCAAAGTGGTGAGTCTGATCTCAGTAAAAAGCACCCTCCTTCTGAAGAAATGAGTACGAGTACATGGCGCAGTTTCAGACGTTCAAGCGACGAGTTCTTTTCGAAAAATTTGCTGAAATTGGACATGAGATCCAAAAAAGCCAAAAAAGGTACCTGCAAGTGCCAGATTGTTCGGTCTGCATCCAATTGGTCTCTTGGACTCAGAAATGAACTCGAAGAGAGCTCAATACATACGGCTTATGTCGACATGATTCTCAACGCCAAGCATTTCATTTACATAGAAAACCAATTTTTTATTTCGAATTCAGCGGGCGAGCAGTTCGTCCATAATCGGATTGCTCAAGCGTTAATCTCAAGAATCAAAACAGCAGCTGAAAAAAAGGAGAAGTTCCGAGTCGTAGTTTTTCTCCCGCTTCTCCCTGCTTTTGAAGGTGAATTGACTAATTCGAATTCAGCGATATTGAAAATCCAAATGCATTGGTAATATGCAACAATTTCCCGAGGCGGATCATCAATTCTTGAGACGTTGAGCAGAGATCCAAATATCTCCGATCCCAACGAGTACATTTCTTTCTTCAGTTTGAGACAGCATGCCAAACTTGATGGGGTTCCGTACACAGAGCTTATTTACATTCATAGCAAGGTAAAGGATTGACTTGTGCGTTGTGTGAATTTTTTTAATGGAATAAATAGCTCATGATTGTTGATGATCGTCAAGTGATCATAGGGTCAGCGAACATTAATGATAGGAGCATGATGGGAAACCGAGACTCCGAAGTAGCAGTAAAACATAAATTTTAGAAACAATGCAAAGCTAATCAATTAACCTTCGTTATCCAAGATAATTATTGAGGACAGAAAGCACCATCCTTCAATCATGAACAAGGAGAAGTACGATGCGGCTGAATTTGCTCACCGTTTCCGTTGTGACTTATACAAAGAGCATTTTGGAATTCCTTACGATGAGATAAAAGACCCTATCAGTGACGAGTTCTGGGACAGGATTCAATCGATCGCCAGAGTAAAATAAAGCGTAAAGCAAAAGTTAATCTAAATCTCATTACCTAGAAAAACACCGAGATCTATCGAGAGGTCTTTGCTACCTACCCTGATGACACTGTGAGTAATCTGGTCGAGTACCAAGAGTTCACCCAAAAGAAGAATCTTGATTTATACGACGAAAAGAGTCCAGAGATAATTGGACATGTCGTTCATTTTCCGCTCAAGTTCTTATCAAATGAAAATTTGAATTTCTCTGTGTTTAGCAAGGAATATTATCTTCCTAATCACCATTTTACCTAATTTTAAATCTTTATATCAAAGGAGTCAGCGTTATATTTCATAGAAATGTGGAGATCTATGAAAATATCGATTTTAAGATTGAATTTTTCTTTGAAGACTAATTACCTTTGAATTCCATTCTTTGTGGAAAAAGATCTTGGCCATTTTTGAAAATTGAAAGAGAGAGTTTTTTTTCAGGATTTAACTTTCATACCTGAAATTAAATAAAACTTCGTAATAATTTTTTTAACTATAATCTAACCAGTCTTAATCGTAATAATGGGAAACAAGCAAAAATCTGCTGCCATCAAAGACGAAAACTATGAGGACTTTATCAAAAACTTTGCCGTTGAGAAAAAAACCAATGACCCTCGATTTGGAGAGATCAAATGGCTGAAAAATGGAACCACTGGAGAAAGAGTTATCCAGAAAGATTTCGTAACTAACACTCAGAAGAATCATGAGACTCAGTTGGCTCAAGTTAAAACTCATGCCAGTGCAAACCATCCAAACATTATTCGGATCCTAGGCTACACAGCCAAGTTAGAAGAAGCTTTTTGTGCGAATTATTACAAAGTCTCAGCTTATTTAGAGCCTTTTGAACACGATTTGGAAGAGGAATTCCAGAAGAAAGCCCAGAAGAAAGTAAGTCACCTGTCTCTTGTCATCCGCTAATAGATCAACTAGGAGCTATTTGTTGAAACAGAGCTATGGTATATCTTAGATAGCGTTGTCTCAGCCGGCGCACATCTTCAGGCTGTTGATGAATTTCATGGCGATTTGAGACCTTATAGCATATTGGTTACATCAGAGAGGGATTATAAAATCTCTGATAGCAATGTCTATAAGAGAGAAAACCTTGCAACTTACTTGGCATTTTTACATGATAACGATCATAAGGGACACCTTTACTCGCCTGCTTTGCTGGCGACGCTCTCAAAAAAAGATAATAAATCTGAAACTAAGGACGACGAGCTTGATATTTATAAGTCAGATATATTTTCTCTCGGGATGGCACTGCTGGAGTTAGCCTCTCTAGAAAAGGCTGAGAATCTCTATGATTGGAAAACGATGCAATTGAATTGGGAACTATTAGAGGAGCGGATTCAGAGCTTAAGCAAGAATTACACTTCGACTTTCGTTGAAACAATTGGATTTATGCTTGGTCAAAATGAGGCGGAAAGACCTGACTTTTTGAAGCTAGATGCTGAGCTCGCTCCTTATAGAAATGACCTTAGATCCAGAGTTCTGAAAAATCAGGTAAAATTTATCTACACACTTAGATTCAAGAGAGCTAATAGCTTATGTTGTAATAGGCGACTCCTGGCGAAAATATCCAGACTTTTACTCCTGATCAAAACATGCAGCAAAGTGCAACTCCAAATCAAAACGTTCAAGGTGCTACTCCAGAGAACGAGGATGAAGAGCTTGACCGAAGAATTAGAGAAGCGCTTATAAGAAGTGAGGAAACAATCCGTCGTAGTCCTGTCAGACACATCTTGGAGAACCAGAATGCTTATTATAATCATTTCTTATCAAGCTATGCTTCGAAATACGATCCCAATGCAGGCCAATCGGCTTCACAGCAGCTGGTTTATGAGAGAAATCCTGAGTATGTTCCTTCGAATGAGGCTGCTACATCAAAATATGGTACTTATATAAAAGCCTTATTTGTCAGTTTCTAATGGAAAATCTTCGAAGGCACCTATCTTGCAAACTATCAACCATATCAACCTTATCAATCTTATCAATCGTATTCTTATTCAAAGCCAGTCTCAAATGAAAACACAACCTCTGATCTAGCCAGCAAATATGGTAATTAATTTTTCTTGAATTTAGCTGTATATGCCGTCGAATAGGGTACAACCTCTCAAACTATCGTCCATATGAATACCAGTATCCTACCCCCAATGCAGGAGGTGAATATTCCAGTAACCTTAAAGAATACCAGCCAGAGCATTATTCGTCAACAATTGGAACAGCTTTTTACAAACCTTAAGACGATTATTCAAATGAATATTCTAGATGATAAACTTCCTAAAGCTCCATTTTAACAAATTTGAAGAAATGATATGATCTCCCATTGATTTATAGTTTGCTAAATCGAACGTAGACATAATATATAATGAATGAATCTATTGAGATTAACAAAAAAACACCAAAAAAAAACAAAACATGATGTCTCCATTTAACTAAACTTCCTAGGATTAGTTTCATCAAAATCTGAAATGTGCTGCTGGACCATTTTACGACATTTCTTGAAATCGATCAGCATTGATTACGTGCAAATTTCAGGTCTTTGTCAATGGAATATTTCGCTCGTGGTGTAACTAGGCCTATTATTATTATAGAAAAGTTGTGGATGTGATTGTTCAACGTCTCAGAAATATCGAAAATTTTATTCCATACGTGTGATGTTATATTAATTTGATTATTTAAGCGTTTGAATAGACGAGTAAATATTAAATTTGTTCAAATACAATAATCACCTGATTCAACCATGTTTGTTTTTAACTGGCTAAAAGGGACTTTGAAATCTATTGGACTAGAGAAAAAGAAAGCAAACGTTCTTATGCTTGGTGTTGAAAATTCTGGAAAAACCACGTTAGTTCATGCGTTAGTGGAAGGATCCAAATACAATTTCCATGGCAATTACTATCTTTCTGACTCAAAACAGGGAGCCACCATCGAAGACTGCTCCCTCAATTTTAAAATGTTTAGAAAACCTTGGAGAGAAGAACTTGGAGGAGATGTTCAGGGTGTGATTTATCTTATTGATGTTGCAGATCCTACCAGATTTGATGAATTTAAAAAGGAGCTTACCAGATATCTTTCTGCTCCTGAACTTGAGGGGATCCCTTTTGCTATTCTTGGGAATAAAATAGATAAAAAGGATGCAGTTACTGAGGATGAGTTCAGAAAAGCTTTCGAGCTTTCTGAGAACAGCGAAAAGCTATCCGAAAGATATAGAAGACCTATCGAAGTTTTTATGTGTAGCATCGCGAAGGGAATCGGCTACGAAACAGCAGCGAAATGGCTCAGCCGAGTAATTCAACAGCAGCAACAACTAAAATGATTGCTCTCCTAAAATAGTGGATATTTTCAATAATTTTTTCGCAATCCCTTTTGTCCTTTTAATTCTATGAAAATCTACAAAGCAAAAATGTTTCTTACTCATATTGCAGAGAAGTTGTCAATAAAAATTTCTAAGTTTTATCTTGATTGAGTCGTTATAAACTACTCGTAAGTGAGATACATTCTAATGGATCAAAATTACTACTAAATTCTCACTAAAATGCTTATACTAAAAATTACCTCAATTCAATTGCTTAACCAATTAAAAAGGGACTCGTTTTAGATATGGCTAGTGTTTATCAAACTAAATTATCCAAACTAAATGGGTAGCTGTCATTACTACTGAAGCAATTCTCCTTTATTCGAGTAATTTAGAGTAATAGAGCACAGCAAAATGATGTTGTTACTAAATTTCTTCAACTTGAAAGAGTAGATTTTAGTATTTCCAAGTATTATACAACAACTATGATAAAACTTTATATAAACAACTAAAATAATTAAGGTTCTTTAAGGTTGATATGACAGAAAGTTATTAAAAAATTTTCATAAAAGTTAAGAATAAACCTCAAAAGAATCAGTGAACTTAAGCTCTCACCTCTCGAGTTCCCTGTGGCTGTCAGAAAGAGTTGCTATCCTTCTGGGCAATACGCACTCTTTCTGAATTATCAATCAAGATATAACCGATTTGAGATACAGTCTAAACTCTTTATGGAAATTATTTAGAAAGTGAAAGGGAAAACATGTGTAGACTATGGTAAACTGGAAAGGTATGAAGCAACTGAGAAATTTACATCTAAGCGTAAAGATTCCATTATATGTGAAGGTCTATCCAAAATTATTACGAATTTAGTTGAGAGTGTATGCATCACAAATGAATTAACCTTATGAAAGGGAATCGCAGTGAAAAATACAAATAATATAACTACAACGAGGGATATCGAGGTAAAATCGATTCTTTGCATCCAGCAGATCCATAACCTCAACCGATCAACTTCTACGGGTTATTAATGCAGGCTAGAAATTTGTGGTCAATTACTCGATAGCCATAGAATATTTGGAAATTCGTTTCTTTCAGGTATTTCTGAAGTTGTGAAAATAAATATTGAAATGGAAGATCACGCAAAAGGAACAACAGCCAATCAGCTTGTACTGACTTAAAGGGAATCGGGAATTATTTATCCATAGTTAGGTAATTACATCACTCTTATAGAGCTTTTAGTAATCAGCGAATGGTTTTTCTCGTAAATACATTTTTTTTCAGTGTGAGAATCAGAAATTTAAAACTCAACAAACTCTAAAATTTTAATGTGAGAAAGATCCATTCTGAATAAATCCGAACTTTTGCCTGTTCATAAGTATAGTTTCTGTTGAAGCTTGATCTCAAAGTAAAATAAGTTCACTGTTCAACCAACAAAAAAATTGAAAATAATAAGAGAAAATCCTCACATATATAAATTTTCATGAAAAGAGTATCACTAGAATTGAAAAAAGTATTTCTGAGCTAAATCAGCTCCCGATCTTTTAAATCTCCTTGAAATTTTCTCCTCTTGCAATTTGTTTTGCTATAAATAAGCGATAATGATTTTGTAAGCAATTTTGGGAATCACTGAAATAATTGAGCACATTCATTGTTTGGAAGCCCTTGCTTGGTCTCTTTTCCGGAGAATCCAATGTCTTGGGACTTTGTGGTCGAGTTTGCTTTCGAATTTTCCCTTTGGGTTTCCGTTCTTCTGTTGTCACAGGTACCTCTAATCTCATTACAGGTATCTCTTCTCTATCGAAGGTTTCTAGCTCGTTTTGCCTGACTTGCTGCTGCTTTACCCTCTCTTTAGATTGTTTCTTTTTCCTGTGAATCAATTAGTATACCCAATTAGTACGCTACATTATACCTTTCAGGGAGTTCTTTTCGTGTAAAATCAGTCTCTTCTTCCAAGAAAAAATTGTTCTCTAAGCGGTTGTGGTTGTGCCTAATAAATCCTGCGCTCTGTTTCAGCTCTCCCAATATCGATCCGGAAAAAGATGATTGGTCTGCAAGTCCTGGGTTGACTGTGTGTCCAGTCAACTCATGAGTCTCGAAGTTTTGCCCAAATATCGAAGGGTTTTGAGCCACACTGCTGCAATCACTCACGCCTCCTCTGCGCAGGGACTCTAGTTTCCGGGCAAAGTATTTATGAAATATTATTCGTTCTTCTTCCGTTGTGAAAGCTAGAGAGATGGTTATTCTATTGAGTTAACAGTGTAAATTACTCAAATGATTTTCAGGCCGAGAAATTTTCTCTTTAGGCTGAGGCTCGAGCTGATAATGGAACGCATCATCAGTGGCTATTTCAATTCTGTAAGGATCATATCGAGATTTCTTCTCCTGATAAGTATCTTGTGGATTCGATAGCAATCTTTCTTCAAACTTCGAATCATTTCCTTCAGTTACGCAATTGCTTTTGGATTTGGAACTGCGGTAGTCATCTTGCTGGTGTTTGTAGTAGTCTTTGCTAATTTTTGAAGTTTTCAGTTCACGTGGAGTGGCCTCCCCTCTAAAATTAAGATCTTCCATCGTCAAATCTTCGACTAAGAGCTTTGTGTCTAGTGTCGTATTTTCGGGTCTAAAGATGGAAGGGTCCTTCAAGAAACTGGTAAAAAACAGGTTGTAATGGATAACTAGTTACCTTCTCATTTGATAGAAAGTTGTTCCTGCTTCTGTGTCCTGTTGATCCCAAGGATCTGTTGTCGAGCTCTTGGGAACTATCAAAATAAGACTCAGCTTTTATCGGCTTTTTAGATCCCAACCGTTTTGAATTCTTTGGATCCTGAGCTTGCTTACTCTTCTGCTTGGGTTTAGCGTCTTTGGTCTGTGATGATGCCTTGAGCGGAGGCTTTTGAGTTTGCTGAAGGTATCTACTTGGAACGTTGTTTGGAAGCTTGAGGGTCAACGGAAATGCTAAGTTTAGAGGAACAGTCTCTTTCTTTTCTGCTCGTCTTTTCGATGTTCTCCTATGCACTAATGGGAGGTTAATATTCTATATAAACTGAAGTCAATTTAAAACCTGTGCCGGTCAACTCCTGCCAGCAAATATGCGCTTCCTTCATATACTCCTCATATGGTTCTGGAGCGTCCCTTGGATCCTATTTTATGGAAAATATGGTGATTTTTTGTAACAACAATTATCTCAAAAAATATTACATCAAAAGGATATATTTTTGTAAATCCTCCTAAATGTTCTCGTTCCCAGGAATCGCGCTCTCTTTGAGCTAACTCAACCTGTTTTTTCCTTTCGTCGGAGTTCATCTTGACCTTTTTGCCTGTCAGCATCCTCTTTTGCATTTCCATCTTCTTTCTGCTTTTTGTAGCATTGCGATTTTTCACAGAAATATTCATGATTTGGAGGGTATCGTGGATAACATTTTTCTTCATTTTTCGATCTAGTGGAGTATCTGTCGTGAAGCTTGGGGTGTGATTCACTTCAATGAGCCATGGTTTCAGCTTATAATCCAACATCACATCGAATCTATGTCAATTTCGTCAGAATATTTCATCATCATCAGCATTATCCCTACCCCAAAATCTCGAAGCACATATTGTTATAAACCTCATCAGGTTGACAAGATCTATAATTATGGCTTAGCACTGGCTGCACACTACAGAAAGTTTTGATAATTAATTTCTTTATTTCAGCCCATAGGCGATTGATGTCATGTCCTTGCGATTCAAGAAACTACAACAACCAAAAAGATTAAATCTACCATTAATTATTTTTTCAATTACCTTAAAAACGGAGGCCATACTTCGCTTGTGACCCACGTTTGCTTCTTCAGCGTTTTGATTGAAGACGAAATTTGGATTATCTTTGTTTATCGCATAGTTAGTCAAGTGCATACAGACGTTATGCATATTATCGCCAGTAGGTGCGACATACTTCTCCGTAGCGAACCTCGCCAATCCATCACGGAAAAGGAATATTTTTAAAGGATCGCATCCTGCAAGAAGCACATAGAGCCGTAGATCGAATTTTAATCCGTCGATCAAGTAAGGCCGATGAAGATATCGCTGAGCGACACATGGTTCACTCAGCTCTACGGTCTCAGGTGATCTAGTGAGATAGATTCCACGTCCTTGACAGCTTGCTGCGGGTTTGATTATGTAGGTTTTTCTGCCCTTCTTGCTTACTTGACTCTTAAAATCAGCAGATTCGCTGGGCAAGAGCCATGTTTGAGGGAAAAATTTGTAATCATCTGGGAACGCTTTCCTCATTCTCATGAGATTTCGTGCTAAGTTAGTTTTCCTTGCTAACGAATACATTCCTGGAAAATGATTAATTTTTTGAAATGGCTGCATTTTGGAGAGCGTTTCAGGTTGCACAGCGTTATCAGTCCACAGTACATCCCATTCAACGTCTGGATCATATGAGAGCTCCCAACCCATCAATTTCTTTCCGACGTATCGAACAACTTTGTATTTCGTATCTATAAGCATTCAGTTAGAACAAAATGGACTATATATGTGAATGGTCACCTGCGACGTTCATTGTGATCTTGGATTTTTCAGTGAGAGTTTTCGCTTCTTTCTTTTCAGGTTTTTTTGGGAATTTAGGGCCTTTTCCTTGGATGGGTTTAGGATTGCTGTACTTGTGTACTGGTTCTGATTCATCTTCACTTTCAGTCATGTGATCATCGCTTTCGGATATATGGTCTTCGCTGTGGACTTCATCAAACTCTTCCTCAGTGAAGTTTGGTAATCCTTCTTCAAAGCTATCTTCGCTTTGATGCTGATAATATTTCTTCATATGTTGCGAAATTTCTCTCTATTGGATTGAACTTAATTAATTAGTTCACTTTGTTTTGTATTCTAAGAAATTTAGCTGTTTAAATTCAAATTTATCGTTTAATTGAAAGAGTCGTTAAATCAAATATAAGAAAAGTCAATTATCAGAGATAGCACTTACTCTGTGTTTTTTTATTACTTTAAATCACATTATATTGAACAAAATCAAACAAGAAATATATATATATCTATAAAGCTTAATATTCACGCAGGAATGAAATCGAATAAAATAGACGCATCATCAAGCAACTTAATGCGCAAAATGGCAATTCTGAAATGTTATTATTTTCGGAAACCTCTAAAATTTGTTTAATTACTTATTCTTGGACCGTCCTTAGAAAGGAATTAATGATCCTATTACTGTGTTTGCTAGCAGCTGAACTGGGTATGAGATTTTATTTTCGTTGAGAAAGCAGCAATTGGGTTACAAACGTCCTCTTGAATATTCTCATCAATGTCTTTATCAAAGTTTTGAGAGTTTATCGAAGCACGAGACTTTTTTCCTTTCAACAGCTCAGTGTCTCTAAAGCGATCGTTTGAAAGACTTCGAGATCGAAATTTCGGGAACTTTTTTGCAGTCTTTAGTCCTGTGAGTGCTTCATATCCTGCACTGCATTTCCTCTGAGTGAAACTCTTTGGCTTTTTGTTGCTATTTAACTCTAACTTGTTTTGGTTATTAGAATTTTGTAAGTCAAACCCTCTGTAAAGACTGCCTGCATCATCGTCAAGGCTGACGCTCTGCTCGTTAGAATTCTTACTCTGAAAATCCAAAGGATTCATCTGACCAAAAATTCTTTGAGGAGAAAATTCAGTGTGTTCAAATGGAGGTTGTGTGATCAGCTCTTTTTTATAAGGACATTCTTGAGCTGGGTCTAGACTCCCAAAGAGATGAGGTCCCTTTTCTGTGAATAGAGGACTAGATTCTTCATTAAAGCTTTCTTTATATATCAGATTCGCCTCTTGTTTGATCCGTTCGATATTTATGACTTCATTGCAATTTTCTTCATCGAAAACTTTTGTCGGAAGGACTTCGGCAGCATTATTATTTTCAGCTTTTTCTAACTTTGTTTCTTCGATAAAAGAGTTTTCAGAACTCTGGATTGTGGGTTCTCTGGGGCATTCTTTCTCGGGATTCTTCTTGTAGCTAAGCGGTGTAGAAGCAAATCTTTCAAGCTTTTTGATGTTTATCAAAGTCTTAGGAAAATGTCTTGCGATAGATGGCAACTCATCATCCTCATCATGAAATCTATCTTCAGTTTTGATTGGTGATTGTCCTTGTTCGATTTCCTTCCTATGAGGGAGATCTGGTTCGCTCGCTATGTTTTCCGAAGGATCGGGCAAGCGTGTTTGGTCTTGAGCAGGGGTCTCGACATTTTGTTCACTACAAATCATTGAGAACGTTAAAAAATAGGTTTCGAAGTTTACATTATTTGTATTTCAAACTTGGAACAATCGATGTCTTTGGTCTCAAGTGTTAGGAATTTCCCAATGGCGAGACGGTTACTAAGTTCATCCTTCATGATTGTGATTCCGTTGGAATCGCAGTTTTCATTCTCAAACGATTCTTTTAGTTGCTTTAGCAGATTTTTTGTCACTTTAAACTTGAACACTTCCTCAAAAAATGGGTCCTTCAATGCAAGCATTATTATAGGAACAGGAGCTCGCAGATCATTACTTCGTTTGATAAATTTCTCAGTCCTTTCCTTAATAATCCCTTCAATTCGTCAAAATCTTCTGAAAAAATTTCCTCTATGAAAAATAATAAAAAAAATCATAAGCATGAGCCAAATACTTTTGAAGAATTGAAAAATTCCCAGTGCCAGTTGTATGAGAAACTTCTCTCCTCGAACTAGGTAAAAATTCCATATTTTCGCGACCTGGTGGGGAAAAACAAAAATCAGATGACTATAACTTTGTCATTCCTTTACAACTGAGGGCTGAAAGTAATCTGAAAACAGCGTCAGAAACCAAGGCGTGGTGTAGTATTCAAGAGTCAATCCTTTGCTCATCTTGTTAGAGTGGTCGATTAAGAAAGGTGAACTAAAGCGAAAATTTACTATGTAATCGTAGATATCGCTCATATAATATTGCATGCAGCATTTGAGCTGGAAACTCCATTGATTTAGGAGTTTAAACTGCAGACCTATCAGACTTTTGAGTTCTTTCTTCTTTAGCAGGTATGTCGTCATCCAATACGCATCTTCTTCTCTCAGATGCATTAGTGCTATCGCAGCGATCGAATTGAGTCCTTGAATGTAACCCACTTCCTTCACCGTATTGGCGATTGCGAGCAACACCCGATACAATGAATTTTTACTAATAAATTATTGTTCAGACAAACGGCATTGTGAAGTTCATACTTTTGTTCTTCTTGGAAGAACTGGTCTTCAGGAAAAGTACGATCGATATCTTTATTGATGTCTCGAATATATACGCTCTTTTTCACGAGGTTACTCGTGAAAGTGAATGGATTCTCTTCTTTGATTTTATCAAAATTCACAAAAAATTTCCAAAAGCGTCTTTGAGAGACTCTGTCAAATCCCTAAAACATTGCCGGTTAAAGACAGAAGTGCTTTTCAGTTTACTAATCTGATTGACTTGTAGAGCTGGGTCTTCGTAATGCGTGCTAATTCTGCATTTTTTCTGATATTTAAGGCAACTTCGAATATAAGTAGGTCTGCTCCATGAAGAAAGCTCACAACTTTCTCAATTATGACTTTGTTGGATAAGTACTGCTCAACTTCTGGCGGTCTATAACAGTGGATGATAGATATATATATTATTTTTTTATAATTGCATCTTACTTATGAGCAGGAGTATCTTCCCAGATGCTGACCTTATTATGAGATTCTAAAAGTTCGATTTTTTCAATCGCTTGTTGAAAATTTCCTCCTTCAATTTCATTATTGTCTAAATTTGTTGACAAAACACCACTGAAAGCGTTCTCTCCCTTGGTCATTGGCGTACTATTGGCTCCACTAATAGAATTTCTTCTGTTGGTTAAAACATTCGAATGGAAGTGAGAATTATAAGGGGTTGATGTTCCCTGACGCGGCTGTGAGACTCCATTTATTGATTTATTATGAGGGCTTTTGAGAGCTAAGGTAGGTTCTATTGGGTCTGAGAACTCATCGAACTCATTAATCAGGAGCGTAGGTGCTGATAATCCTAAAAAAAATTTTGAACATTTAAGCATATGGACAGAGAAGTTCAATCATACTTGGCTCAGGTGAGTTCTCCTGCTGGCCAGCTTCGCTGTTTGTTTTCTCTATTACTGGAACAGGGTCAGATCCTGTAGAATTGATCTTCGTAAACTCTTGAAATAAGGCAGGAGCTCTGCCTTTCCTCTGGGCAAAATCCTCTCTTTTTTGTATGATTGCGTTGATGCTTTGGTAGAAATTGAAGTTGGGTCTAGGTGAACTCATCGTTTCTGAGTCTATCACCGATTCATCCTCGATTTCCGTTTTAAAATCTTCAATGAAATTTTGCCTCTCTCCGATCATTTTGGGTGATTACATGATCCCATTTCTTTATCAATATAAATTAATAATTAACAACGATCTTTAGCCCTCGAAAAACGCTTGGTCTCGAACGACCAAATAAAAAATTCATACAAAATTATGAGTTCATTCCAAAAGTTTGGACTCTATCATAGCACTACAAGCAGATTCACTAACTGATTGTTGCTTTTCCTTTGGGAAAAGTACTTTCTAACCTAAACACAGAATAATTCTCCTTTATTGATCAAAAGTTTGTTTGGAACTGTCATATTCATGTAATTCAAGCTAACACTATCATCTGAAGTATAGCGAGAGGTATAGAAATGCTAATATAAGCTCAAGATTTTCAAAAGATTAAATTTCAAGGACAATCACACTCACCATCACATTATTCTTTCTTTCCTTTGTTATAACTATCCGCTTGTTTCTGTGCCTTTGTCAGCTCTTTTTGAAGCTCTTTGGAATATTCTGGGTCAGGGTGCTCTGAGTTTTCGAGCTGAAAAATTTGGGTCTTCAAAGCAGTGACGAGCATCTGAGATAACTCTGCTGGACTCTTCTTCTTCAGGTTTTCATAACTTGGACAAGACTCTGCTGGTCTGAGATCAATAATTTCTCCCTAAATAAAGAAGTTATAGGAGAATAACTCTCTGATTTTACTTGACTGTTTTTGAATAATCCTGGGTAGCTTGGGATCTCGAATACCTTTCTCTTTCCTATCATAGTAAGAGTTTACCTTCCTTGAATACTTCGGAACTCGCTTACCGTCTTTTTCTTCAGGCTCGACCTTCCAATATTTTTGTTCGACTTTTCTTAGGCCTCTTCTTGCCAGAGCTGCACTGTAGTCGAAATCTTTTGGGGGCCAGTCTGGCATGACGTACCACCACCGTTTCAAAACATCGTATACTAAAGCATTCTTCCCCTTGGAACCCGAGACAGACGCTTGACTCTTTGATTTAGATTCTTTTGGTGTGGATTTTTTAGGAGTTTCTTTCTTCTTCGTTTTAGGAGTAGCCTTTTTCTCTTTTATAGATGATAGATGATTGGAAAGTTCGAAAAATGCTACTTGGCTTCTTTTTGATCTCATCTTCAAAATCAGAATCTTCTCTTGATTCAGACGATTCCTCATCAAAATCGGATTCATCGTCCTCTTCGGAATCATCTTCCTCATAATCTTCATCATTTTTCTTTTTGGAAGCAGCGGCCTGAAAGAGCAATTTGTATTCTGAGAAGTTGATCAGAGAGAGCTGTACCTTTCCAGGATTCTTTCCAACTTTTTCTTGGGTGACTTTCGTCGTTACGCCATTGCTTCGAGAAGATGGCTTTCCTGCCTCTGCGTCTCCATCTTCATCTGAATCCACAGCGACCTTACGTTTCTTTGCTTGCTGAGAGGCGAAATATTAGAGCACTCCAAACTCCGAGAAAAAAAGATTTACTGTTTCCACTAAATCAGACATTTCTACAGAGGAAATGGTAGTATTTTAGCCCTCGCAAATAATTAATAAAAAATTCTAAGTCTTTAGAGGTACACATCGTGAAACAAAATATGCGAATATTTATAATACGTAAATAAAGATTGCTACTGCTAACGAGCCCAAAGCACGTGCTGAAACTTGGCTAAGGAAAGCTCATAATACCAGACTAATGATAGGTTTTTCCAGAGCAGAATTGATTTAATAGTGTCTGCCAAAACCTTTTTTGGTTTCTTTCGCGGTCAATGTCGACTTCAAGCTTGAAAAACTTTGATGCTTCTCTCTCGTATGATTAATATTCTATGAAAAAGTGCAAAGCGCTTAAGCACATAAGCTATAAATCTGCTACCATAATGCTGAAATTTTCGAACTATACTTTCATTTTGATGGTATAGACATTGTAGGTGTAACTTTGAATTAATAGCAGTTATTTGTGAAAAAAAAAAAACCAAGACTAAAAAAGAGGTGATTGGGTTAGTTGCCCTTTTCGACAGGAGTAGAATTATTGAATTAGTAAGTCCTCAAGCATTAAATATATCTCTTGTATATGTGAATTTTAAACTAATAATAAATTCTATCTGTAAAACCATTCAAAGCTCTTGACAAATAAATGGAGCAGCAACACATGAGCTGCTTGATAGCTATCAGTCACTTGTTTTTTCAGTAATTATTAGCTTATATTGGATTAGATAAATTTCGAAGGTAGTATAGTTATTTTCTAGAAGGTCTAATAATGTTTTATTAGCCTTGAGAATTCAGTAGCAGCTTACATTTAAGCGATCTGGAAGGTCTACAGGCCGTATGTTTAGATGCGAAAGAGATCTAAGGCGGCAATCTTCAGATTTATGATGAGCCAGCTCTTCAGGCAACTGGAAGTGTGCGTCGCAGAACCCGCATTTAATTTTCTTGTGTCTGCAGTTCTTAATAATATGCTGCTGCAATTTTTTCAAGGTTCCAGTCCATGCGCAGTTAGGATGAGGACACTTTGCTGACAGCTTACCAATCTCTTTCTTAAGGCTATTATCTTTAGCTAATCTGCCTAAGTCTTGCCTACAGACTGGACACCTCTTGCGCCCATCAATGCCAAATGATGTGCTAATGCAATAATAACAAAAAGTGTGCCCACACCTGCCTTTCACCGGATTATTGAGGACACCCCACATGATTGGACACTGATAGTTTTCGAGAATGGTTTGCTTATCGCAGAAAACTTCTGCAGGAAAGCAGGATTCAGCCTCAGTTGTGGCTGTCTCGTCATGGTCGTCTAGCACTTTAGTTTGTTTGCAACCCATTCTGTTGTTGCTGTCTTGAGCCGGATGATTCGCGAAATTAAGTTAATAATTCTAAGACGTCTTAGATATTTCAATTTTTTCAACTTTAAAACGGTATCAGAATGCAACCTTAAATTTGCCTAAATTAGCACAAATATGGAGTTTCTTTATCGCTATGAATGAGAGAAATCCAGAGAATGAACAAAAATTTTTAAAAATTGGGTTCTCAGTGTTAGACTACATGAAAGAGCAAAGTCCTTTCTATTTGAAATGAATATAATCACTCATTTGCAATTATATCACCCATAGTTTCTGTTTATTTTGAGAATGAGTTTCCAGAAGCCAATTATTTACACGAACTTTGTAACATATGTGAGAAGGTTCAGCGTACAAAATTCCTGCTGATTTTTTTTTTTGGGTTTTTTTAGTTGCTTTCTTTCTTCGAATTCCAACAAACTCGACTTATGGAACGTATACAACTTTTTAATCTGATTTTCAAAGGAAGGAGCATTTTGGTCTCATAGCAGTCGTGTTCATCTCTCCATAGTGTTTTTGCATGATTGAAGGATTATCAATCCTCTTAGATTTAACTACCTACAAAAACTAAATACTCAAACCTTACTCTCTACTTTTGAAGAAAATCTTCCAAAGAAAACTAAAATTATGAAACTAGTGGCTTATTGCTTGTAAGATAACAAATTTCAAAAACATTCATTCTCTCTTCTCAAAAAACAAAAAAAGAGGTTATGAACAAAAGTCAGCTCAAATGAAATAAATTTAAGTGTGGAAGTATCAAACATGCACATTTTCCTTGCTATGAGTGTAAACAACAGAAAGTAAATTACTCTATTTTATTCCAGCACCTTAACTTTCTCAAGAACTATTTTTGTTTCTCCCTCCGGCTTTTTCATTTGTTCGACTTCTGCTAACACTCTTAGCACCTCCAACACCATATCTGTATACTCATCAAGATTCAGTTTTCCATCTTTGTCTCTGTCATATCGATCAAAGGCTTCTCTCATTTTTCTGTCTGTGGGATCGGGGTGTCCAAAGTTCAAATTATACATCTTACAACTGGCCGCGAATTCATCCAGATCCAAGAAGTTGTCACGGTCTTTGTCGGCTGTTTTGAATTGAACAGCAGTATTTTGTTTTATCATTTTTAGTTTTTTCGGATCTCGTAATATTTCTTTCAAAGATTGAACCTATCATTAAGTCAATTTTCAGGTTGAGTCAATTAGAACCTTACCTTTGGTACTTCTGACTGTGTAGAGCTCCTATTTCCCATTCCAATATCTCTCTAATTTACTTCGTAGTGTATTCAGAATAATGAAATTATTCCAATAGATAATTATCAAATTTACCGTGTCGATTATTTATTTGGATGCGACTAAACTAAAATTTCCTTTTGCTGAAATGTCAGTTACAGTAATTTACTTGCAAACTTGTACGTCTGAGCATTTGATATTTGTGGTAATATTCTATTATAATACATGAACAAAATTCTTCAATAATCGATCTTGAATGGGTCTTAATTTAGCAGCTGGCTAATTGATTTTTGATGTTCACATCTCATGCTTTTTTGTTATAGTTGATCTTTACTTGACAGTCAAACGTCTTTTTGGGAGCTCTCATATCTTCAGAAAGTAGCATTCCTCTCTCTTTCTAAATTATTATCCTAGAACGAACATACTACGATGCTAAGAGGGGAGTTGAATAATCTGCTAGATATAATCCCTATAAAATTCAAAGCAAACTGGCAATCAAGAACTCTCTCCTGACAAATTTTTTCAAAATATGGATTCTACGTTCTTATTCCAACACTATAAACAACTTACTTACTCAGCACTAAATGCATTCGAGGCTTTCAACCGACTCAAAATACAATAATGTATTATTGCTACTATTCTAACACGCTATTTTTTTGGTTTTTATAATTTGAATGAGCCTATTCGACAAGAAGGAAAAGACTATGTCCGTTTGGTTTATTGCTTGTACTGGTGTAACGGTTGAATTTCTTCAACCAGCTTTCTGGCTTCGGAAAAACGAAAAATTTTTGAGAGGGCTACAATTTTCTAACCAGGACAACTTTACGCAAAATGGTAAGAGACAAGGAAATTCACTCGGCTAAAATAATTGATACCTTCCGTGAGTTTAAGATAATTAGTTAAATAAAAACCTTTGAATTAACTCAGGAAGATGGGAGTATCCAAGTCTCCATGCTATGTGTATCTGCTAGCTTTGACGGCTTCTCTTGGAGGTTATACCACAGGCCTTTATTTCACAGTCTTCAACGCGACACTCCTTGAACTAGAAAGAGCTTTACCTTCTCAAATTACTCCTCATGTCGAAGGACTCATTCAATCGTTTATTCCTCTTGGAGGCCTCATCAGCGGCCTGCTTTCAGGACTTCTTGCAGAGAGCCTTGGCAGGAGAAAAGGACTAATCGTAGTGGATCTTTTATCAATTATCGGTTGTATTCTAACAATACTCAAGTCCACTCCCATCGTTTGGCTATTTTTACTAGGAAGACTGATCTGCGGGCTTACAGTAGGACTTAACTGGACCATAGTTACATTATACATTCGCGAAACAGCCCCTGTTAATATGTCAGGTAGAATGGGCAGCTTTTTTAAAGTGCTGTTCGCTTTTGGTATATTGACAAACTATGCGATGTCTTTCATGCTTCCAAAAGACGATTCTCCAAGCGACTTGTGGAGAGTGCTGTTTGCCTTCCCTGCTTTGGTGTCATTCATTAGAGCTTCGCTCTTACTCTTCGTCTTCCCACTTGACACTCCAAAATACTACATCCTCAAAGAAAATCACGAAGCGGCATATGAAGCGCTAAGGAGGATATATAAAGAGGAGTATGTTAATACAATTTTTGAAAAAGAAAAGAAGGCTCCTAAATTTACCGAAGTGAAAGACTATTTCCGAGGGAGATTCACAACTCAGTTTAAGCTGGCTTGTATGCTAATCGCTATTTTCCAGTTCACTGGTGTCAATTTCGTGACTTTTTACTCGACAAAGATGTTCTTTTCAGGCGGAAGGACCGAAGCAACATACTTAAGAGAATTTAATCTCATGATTGGATTAATAAGAATGCTCTGCGCTCTATGCGCAGGCCCACTTGCTGATAAAATCGGAAGAAGATGGCTATTTATTATTGGAGATGCCTTGATTACAATCGCACTATTTTTGCTCGGGTTACTGTCGCAGTTGCACCAACATGGTGGTGTGAAATTCTTCTTGCTGTTTTACGTAGTTATAAATGGATTCACATTCGCTACCATTCTGCCTGTATACATGGCAGAGGTATTACCGCTACCTGGTTGCGGATATGCAGTGTCATTCGAGAACTTGCTCGTTTTCTTGGTGATCTACGCGTTTCCTCTCTTCGTTAATCTCATGGGCTTGCAGACGGTGTTTTATCTCTGCTTTTTCTGTGGAGTGGGAGGGTTTGTGTATATCTATAGCAGAGTTAAGGAGACGAAAGGGAAGAAAGATTCCGAAATCTACAATGAGTTTAATGCCGACGGAGCCAACTTTGGCTTGTTAGACGATGACATGAATGAAACTCCAACATCGAAAGGACGGTCAGCGTCAGACGATAGAGACGAAATTTATTCATATTCCAAGATATTGAGCTAGAAAAGTCGATTTCTGTCTGATCATCACTCTAGAAATTAGAAATGTATACATTCAGCTATATAACGAGAACTGAAAATGAATAAAATTGATGATCCAAAGAATTTTTAGAGAAAACCTACTCAGACAACAAATATTTAGAAATCCGAGAATCTGAAAAATTGAGAAAATGTTCTTGAGCTCACATGTAACTGATTGAGCCAATGATGAGATGGAAATATTCTAATTGGATTCCTAAGTGATAAGAGTTCTTTAAAATTCATATTTTTCAGGGCATGCATAAACAAGCGAAGGTGACTGCCATATTTAACACCTTTTGCAATTCAAACTCAATTGTAAACTATAGGCACTTTTCATTCAAGTCTACTTAGAGATTATCTTTTTAATCCTATTCTCAAGAATTCTGAGCTGAGATTTTGTTTTCTTTTCGAAAGTTAACAAGGGCCCTTCAATAGATATCAGATTTATAGTGCTCTTTGAATCACAATTATTTAACGACTAAAACGCTCAATTCTTATCGAAATGGTTATTGCACCGAACTACATCAGGCTAGAGCATTCAAAACGCCCCAAATTTTCATTAAAAATCATCAAAGGATGATGCTCCTTCCTCTTCTTCCTCTTCTTCGTCTTCTGCATTCGCTTTCTTCAAGAATTTATCAGAAATATCAAAATCTTCCTTTGCCATCAATTTTATTTCTCTCTCCCTAGTTCACATTGTTGTTCATTATCCCTCCAAATCAAAATTTTGCTATTACTGGCTATCCTTCTGGATCTTCTGCTGTCGCAGCTGTTCGAGATGCTTCTCTCGTTTTTGCTTCTCGAATTGAAGATTTTTGACCCTTAACATGAAATGAGCACATTTTTCCTGAATAAACAGGATTACATATGATCTTTTTCAGAGTATGGCCATTTGATGGTGTCTTTGATAATGAACTCCTCCTCAGTAACTAATTCAACGAATTTTGCGATTTTGGTTTTCACGTAATTTTTGATTTCATTCTCTTTGGTGGGAATCGTCTCCAGCTATTCATCATTACAACTACATATTTTCATAATTATTTACCTGTCGGAAAATATAGAGGATAAACACGTCGATAAACTCCACTAATATTATTTCTGACTCCACCAGACGATACAAACGGGCTATCTTTTCATCCTTGTCAATTACCTTTTTGTCTTTTTCTTTCTAGAGGGAGTTGCAGGCAATAGTCAAATAAAACCAAGGCTACCATATTTTCAGGGTTTGTGTATGTTTCATCAGGATCATAAAAAGCCTCGACTACACGGAACAAAGTCACCTTGTCTGCATCAGATTGCAAGAGTTCAGCTTTCTGTGTTGACACGGTTTAGGAGAATTTGAGGCACTACGTTACCTTGAATAATTCCATGACTTTTTTGACGGAGAGAGTAACATCGATTGTTTGGAAGACTTTCGCTTGTTTCTTAGCAGCGTGAGTGTCAAAAATCTTTTTGAGATCACCCATAAAAGGCTCAATCAATGCTCGGGATTTATGTACAAGTAGCTAATGAAAAATCAAAATTAGTTATTGCTCCAGCTTGTTTTTATTACTTCTTCCTCTTGACTGATGCTTCTTTTTCGTTTTCCTTCAAAAGAGCTGATGATTCGATTGACGAAAAGTTTCTCAACGTTTTTAACGAAACTCCTTGAGCCTCCGTATTTGATGTAAGCCACTCGAACTAATGCATCAACAAAGTGGCGAAAGAGAAGGATTCGTTTTTCATCATGGACATTGATTTGATGGTCAGTAAGAAGTGTGATCACTTCCTTTTCGATGATTTCATCAGTTTTTTCGGGGACTGCAGAATCAGGACGATTGAGAACGGAAGCCCTTTTTGAACCTTTTGGTGTGTCTCCAAGTTCAGCATGAATAGGTGGCCCTGTTTCTCCTATGACACTGAGGTTATTACTTGGAATCATTAGAAATTGTACTTTTTGCACGGGTTATTTTGATGCTCATGATATCTTCTGTGCTCTTTAATTCGAAAACGTTCTTTTTGCCTTGCAAAAATACTCTATTAAAGGTTGCAATGGTGATCTTTGATGAGAGTATGCGGCAATCTCTGAGCAATTTCCAGAACATTCTCATCGTGAGAGCAAAACTTTCTTCTTGATCGTCGTGTTGCTTGGCCCAGTAGAACCGATACCATTTAATTAAGTGGCTGTGATATCTTAATAACAAGTTGTGAATCTGCGTAGGCATGTCAGTTAGTATGTTAAAATTCAATTCTCCCTCGGAGATTTATTATTACCTCCTTAATAATCGCTGGAGACTCGGGTTCATTTACCAACAGATCTGTAATATCAATCATAAATTCGTAAGGGTTATTATCAGGGTCTTGAGGTTCCTTTTTGTCTTGGTCTGCATCTGCATTTCTGATTGAAAAGACAAGAAAGATTCAGACTCATAAGATTAGAGCAAATTACTTAAACTGTGACCCGTGAGTTCGATTCTCGCCGCTCTGAGTGCGCTGAGTGCTGCGTTTTGGATCGCTTTTATTGTCCCCTGGCTTCTTTTTGTCCTGTTTAGTGGTAGGGTGACTCGCTTCCTGCTTTTGGTTAGATAGCGTCATATCAATGTTGGGAATCTTCGTGCCTTCTTCGTTCATAAACTGTGCGTATTCAGACCTACTTGGAATTTTTGAAGGCCCAGAGGCCACGGTATTCGTTGCAAGGAGCATTTTATCGTTCTTAAAGTAGCCTTTGAAGACTCTTCCATCATCATAGGTGAATATGGCGAATCCTTCCTTTAAATTGTTGACCCATTCACCTTCGTACTTCGCTCCGTTGCTGTAATAAAAGATTCCATATCCATTACGAAAGCCATCCTTCCATTGCCCTTCATATCGATTGCGAAGATATTTGCCATCGCTTCTTGGCTCGAGCCATATATGGGTTCCGAACCCGTTTTGTTTGTTGTCAGCCCAAGAACCTGTATACTATGATTTTTAAGGTTATACTTTATTATTATGAGGAATTTCAAAACTTTTTCGTTGATATTGATCCAATGCATCGTACCTTGCCCTTCTTTCTTATCCAAGCTCCATTCTCCCTCATAGTAGTTTCCGTTGGGATAGGTCATTTTTCCATATCCGTCCTTCATACCATCTTTGAATTCTCCATCATAAATGGCTCTATTTATCAAAATTGTAATAAATCCAAAAAGAAAATTGAGATCGATACCCTGATTTGAATTTAAGAACTCCTTTGCCATGCCTTAACCCTTGTCTCCATTGTCCTATGTACGTAGTTTCGCCAGTCGGAGTATAGTAGGTTCCCTGCCCATGACGCAGCCCTTGAAGAACATCTCCTTCGTACCACGACTCATCAGGTCATTCATATTTTCCTTTGCCAGTGATTTGGTTGTAGGAAAACTCTCCAGTGTATCGAACACCGTTACTCCAAGTAAATACTCCCGTTCCTATCATTTTTTCAGGCTTAATTGTGACGCAATTCAGGCTCACCGTGC
>ENA-UOTZ01000915-UOTZ01000915.1-compost-metagenome-genome-assembly--contig:-NODE-915-length-23013-cov-3.273151_pt1 | contig 23013 bp, 11 predicted proteins | sample MGYA00238144_ERZ746983 | MGnify/ENA primary metagenome ERZ746983 (study PRJEB28759, sample SAMN06268863) | compost metagenome | isolation source: single cell | place: USA: California, Emeryville, Joint... | reverse complement strand
TGGAAAGAGTGATTTTAATTGAACTCGAAGCTCTTTGAGAAAGCCAGAGTCTCCAGCCATATTCACCCAGAGAGGAATCAAAGGGATAGAAAGAGGATCACACATTTGTTGTTTTACCATGGTGCGCTTTTGAAAGCGGAAGATTAGCAAGAGAAATAATACCATGATTCGAACCTTAGCGTTTCAAGGGAAAAATCGATGATTGGAGATATTTTAAGGGTTTTGAGCTCTCAGTCTCAATCCCAATGCCTCTTCCCGGCCGATACTTACCAACATAAGTGATTTTGGGATAATATCGTTACATACATTGTTCAAAGTGGCTTTCTCCGAATCAAGGAGATTTGTCAGCCAAGAACTCCTCAGAAGTGATAATGAGTGCATCGAAGAGCAAAAGTGGTTTTTTAATTCATTTTGTTTTTATTTCATATGGATGGATATATGCAGTCCAAACATAACTAAATACTTCGAAAGCACAAAATAAAAAATTTTGAATTGGCCAATTTTTTTGATTTAGCTGATCTAAACCCGGGTTCTTCTCTCTTTGCCATTCGTTTTACTCTTTTCTGTGGTTCTTCATGGCCCTCCTGAGTGATAGCTAGAATTCTATCGCTGAAAATTTGGCGTTTGTCGTCAATTTCTTTTTTTTGAAATCTTTCTCTTGCTAAATGACAGGATTCTTCTTAAAAGACTCCTTTTTCCACTAACGATGTTCTTCCGAGGGAATGCTTTGAAGCTCGCAGCCAGTTCCTTTTTAAGTTTTGCCTTTGGTATCAGATACAAGCACTCTCATAATTCTCTTTGAAAATGTTGAAAAGTATTCTAATGAGCCTTTCTAACTAATTTTCAATCTTTACTTCCCTTTGCCTATCTCATTATGAAAGGAAGTGAGAATTATTTTTCCTTTTATTTGGTTTTTGCGTTTTTTTTTTTTAACATTGTGATGGCCTGAGAGCAATTAGTGCTAAAATTTGTTGGGTTCGAACTTGTTGAATCTCGCTCTCGAGTTTTCGGTCCTGACGGAAAATATTTCTCGGGCCAGTGTAGTTTCTTCTGCTTCCACTTTCGCAGTCGTTCAAAAATTTATGGAATGCGCTTCATTCGAAGATTTTTTTGGATATTACTTTCTATATTGAGCTGCGATTTGAAAAAAGTGAACGTTATAGAGCTTACTTGGATGGATAAATCATTCTTCTGAGATAAAGTTCTCTTTTTGCCTCGTTATATAGATTTTCGAGAGATTCTTGTCATTATAAAAATTTTGAAGATCCAATAAAACTTCACAGAAATGAAAAGAGTCTTCTTCCATTTTTGAGATGTGATTTCCTTTCGAAATCATACTTTTTAGAAGACCATGCCCTGGGTACAGTCACAGATTGAAGTTCTGCAGATTATTGCGTTGTTAGACTGGTATTTGAGCTTGTCATGATTTAATCAGAAAATTCGCTTGAAGTTGCAAAATCTCGAAATTCCGTTCCAGAGAAAATTCTAACAGCACTTCCGTAAGCTCATACCTGATGACAAGAAGTCTTTCCATCTTGTAGAATATTTTTTGTGTCTAAATTTGCTGACATTCTTCAATATTTTACCTTTTTTCAAATGACTTTTTTTCAAATGGCGTCGAATTTTTTCATGAGAAACTTGTATCGGACTTCTGTCCACCCATCAGATGCCTTGAGAGGAGAAAGAGAGAACTGGTTCCATCTCCAACGAGAAATTTTCGGATTGATTGAATTCATCTTAGATAAATGATAATCAAGTGAAATCTGGTCTTTAGTGTCATTTTCGTGTCTACATCCTTCACTATTTATGATGCACTCTCCCTCGTAATCTTTTACCAGTCATTTTATGGTTGTTCTTCACAATTTGCTTCTTTTTTCGAGTCTTATGTGTTCCAAGATGATTTAAATAATTTTATTCTTGGAGAGGAAAGCAGCATGAAACTTTATTTTTAGAGTGTCCACCAGAAGCCAGCTGAGAATACTTTTACGAGTTGAAAGCTACAAACAAATGCTTATATTCAATGCTAAGCCATCTCAAGAAAGATATCCTTGATTTAGAAGAAGAAGAAACGTTAAATTTGGCGAAAGCAACGGCAGCTGCTGCCTCTTTCTTTGTTACTATGCATTGGAACTCTTTTGGAAATCTGAAAAGAAAATAAGCGAGTGAAAATTAGCGAGCTATACCCGATTTGGCGGATAGTGAAATGTATTCCACTATGTAGGAGAGACCGTGAGAATCTCAATGCATCTTTTTTATGTTGTCTACGTTGAATTTAAAGCCCTGGTCTATTATGTCAAAGTTCTGCGAAAAATGAAAAATTGGGTTCGCAGTTTGCGATAAAATAACCTTAAGAAGATATCATTTTTTGTTTTTTGTTTGAATGCTCAGTTTCCTTAACCAATTATTTTGTTTTTAGATAGGAAGAATGCATGATGGTATACTGAAAAATAAGAAAAACACTCCTATTATCTATTATTGTATTTGATGTTTATTCTCCTAAATTGCTTCTTCTTGTCATTTACTTTCTTCTCTGGGGATGATTGACTTTGATTCTTTTTCAAATGAAGCAGACTGAACTAGCCCCATCTAAGGAGAAAGCGGAATAGCTTTGAGTAATCTATCAAACAGTGAAAATTTACTCTCGCCTGAGTTGTTTCCAGTAAAAAGTTTTTTTCAGTCTTGAAGTCCAATAATGCTACTGTATAATCGGCTGAAGCGCTCGCAATCATATCACCGCTTGGACTCCATCTCACACAATAGATATCGTCTATATAATAGCAATTAGTAATCAGAAATGATTTATTATTAACTTTTTTTGATCGATTCTTGTTTGCTCAACCGGTTTCATATTCTGATATTCAGCATCTAAAGCATCGAATGAAGAAAACATTTTATCCAGAAGACTACATCAAAAGATGGAGCACAGAGTTAAATATCCAGAACTGTGTTAGGCAGACTCTGGGATTTTGCTAATAATACTCACAATACTTGTTTGTTTTGAGTGGTCAAAAGAGTTCACTATTGATTTTTTTAACCTTCAGCTTACAAAAAAGACACAATAATGGGTCTATCCAAATAGATTTTAATACATCTCTTTCGGGAGTGGACAAGTCGTGATTGACACCAGAAACGATACTAATCTCATGGCTAAGATTCGCGTTAGAGCCCTACGGCGCTAATTAAAGAGGAAATAATAGCTTCGGATTGGATTAAATTGAATAAGAAATAATTGATTGGAAGTGATGCTCATTTCTGAATAATAATAAGATAATCGGAAGATTAGATTTTCTTATAATGGAAATTTTAAGGCTGTAGGTGACTCCAGTAGCAGAGAATCTCAGGTCAGAAATGCGTGCTTAGTTGAGACAAAATCAACTAAAAAGACTTGGAACTTTGCAGTAATTAAAAATAATCGCAATCAAAGGAAGTGGCTGTAATTCAATCGAGCCAAATATTCAAGTGTTCGTTTCAATTAACACACAACATTTATTAATGTAAGAACGGATATACTACCATCGGAAATTGTGCCAGAACTGACAGTTTAAGACTGAATAAGCGAAATAATCAAGCCTCCAATGCTCTGAATGCTCGCTAGCTGGATGAAAATTCTTGCTGGAACTGGCTCAAAAAGAATCTATTATAGAAGAATATTGTTCAGCCTCATCTATCAGAACTAGTTTCTGAAGTGATGATACTAGCTGATGATGACTACCCTCACCTCACGGTGGAAAAAAATCCATGAAGTTATAAAAAAACATTAAATGGACTCATTGATAGTTAGTTCGTGAGACTAGACAGGCAATTCAATTACTAAACCAAGGATTCAAGGAAGCTGAAATCTTCGATTATCTGAAGCTTGATAAAATGACTCTCGGTTCGTTTCCAACTGCCTCTCTCGCAGTTTACAAATTCAAAGCTTACAAAAAGGAAGCAAAGCTAAAATTCTGATATGCAAATTACAAAAATGTCATCAAACTAACTAAGAGAACTGTTTTCCCAACGAGTGCAATCAGAAGACAGAAAAAATCAATGTTCGTTCTCATGCAATAGACAAAAACAAAACAATGCTTCAAGTAGTAAGTTTTCCAATCATACGTACGACAGGAAAAAGATGGAATCCTGAAAACTAGTGTTGATCAGTAAAAAGAAGTCAAAGAATATGGAAATATAATCATATATGAACCAACTAATAATAATACACAAAAAGGCGCATTTACGCTAAAATAAACTTACTCGAATAGTGAGAGCAAAGTGCTATAAATAAATATTTCGCTAAGTATACAAATAGAATTAGGAGGACTACTCATCAATCACTGTGATCTCCAACAGGTTGCTTGGTCGACTCTGAGCTCTTGGCAATATGGAATTTTGGCAATTTTTCTGAGTTGAATTTTCCATGGGCATCGAAGGTTCTGGAAGCATATCTATAGAGCTCAAATTATCAACTGTTGGAATGAGTTCGTCAAGTGTCCCATAAAGATCATGATAGCAGGTTTTTATCGCGTTCGTTGAAATGTCAGCGATGTTGAAGATCTCTCCCAACGTCTTTGCTTCATTCTTAGAGAGTAGGGTGACGATATAAATCACAGTGGCGGCGATAGTTCTTGGATTCCGACCCCAGACTTGGCTCTTTTCGAGAATTGCCATTACGACAGCTCTCATCAAGGATCTCATATCATCTGAGATACCCAGTGCGTTTGTGAAAATCTCACAATAAGTGGCAGCGTCCACTTCTGATGATAAGCATGGAAAATAATGCTTTATTAAATGGTATGATTTCACTAATTCTTTTATAGAAATATCTGCTACTTTTGCTAGCCGCTGAGGTTTTAGCGGACAATGGCATTGTTTACTTGCTATACAAATAACAGCTACAGAAAGCGAGTCTAACTTTTGCTTGTTAAAAGCTTTTTTCTCTCTATCTAATGTATAAAATATTTCTTCTGCTTTAAGGAGAACCCGAGTATCCAGATCTAGTGCATTACACCATTTTCTAATGAATGAGCCTGTTTGATGCCACATTAGGTCTTCATTTTGGTTCAGATGCGCATTTAGCCTCTTCAACATCTTCAAGAAGTCATCATCTTTTCCTCCGTCAATATCCAAAGCAAGTCCACCATCCGCGAGCTTGTAATTGTAAATACCTCCGACTCTCCGAGGATCGTTTCTCTTTGGATTAGTTTCAGAGAAAATCCTATACTCAACAGTGGTATCAATGGGATTTCTTTGCAGAACAAGTCCGCAGGATTGGCATACTTTTGTTCCTTCAATATAGTCGGTTTTAATTTCAGTTTCTCTCTTGCAAAAATCGCAGTAATTTTCATTGTCTTTTTCACAGTTTAAGCTTTCCATAATGGTATATCGAGGATTTGCGCTTATTGTTGTGGAAAATTTTATTGATTATAATCTAGCGAGGCGCTTAGTATATAAAGGCTATGGTAGGTTACCTAGGTTGCATAGGATGCAAACCCGTGAATTTTTTGAACCCACCTTCTGATTTTGAATAAGTTGATGCGGTTCGACCAAGGATGCCTAAAAGGTGAAAAGAATCTTCGCGCATATGCTAAAATGACCCAACTTTGGGAGAGTCGCTTCAGCTTTCAGAGACGATGGTTTTTGAGAGCAGAATTTGATTTAGTCAGAAAAAGATATATCTGAATATTTGATTTTGTTTGCCAAAAGATTGGGGACAAATTACTGAAGAAGAATACTGCCATTGAGAAGCTTCCTAAACACGAAAATAACTGCAACACTCCACCAGCAATCGAAAAATTACTCTAGAGACGCAAGTAGATAGCAGGACAGTTACAATGAAATCTCTTGCTTTCAAAAAGGCGATATTGAACGTTTAGATTTAAAATATGAGAGAGCGTGCGATATATATATGTTTGCTCAAAGTTAGATTTATTCAGGTACTGTATCGGAAAATCCTTATAACCAGGGAAGATAATAATGAATAGACGTCACAGCTAAATCTCAGGTAGCAACATTAAAGGAGTGAGGTAAAAAGAACATGGAGGCAGTCTGATGAAATCTTATTATCCATAACTAGTTCCCTCCGATGAATATTTCATTAAGAAAATAGAAGATACTGACGTTAGGTATATCTAGAGCATATATGGATATGAAAACTTATTTCATTTAGTCGACTCTTGCATTAAAGACGAAGATTAGGACTGTTCAGAATGAATGAAAACATTCTTTTCAATGATATAATTCAGTATACCAAAAAAATTAATCCAAGTGCCCTTTCATTTGGCAAAAAAGTACTTGAATAATAAAGAGAAACCTATGAAGAGAAAATCAGCAGGGTGTGATGATAGAAATTTGGATGAAAGTGTGTCATCGAAGGTTCGTGATTGTTTTAATATCTAAATATTGTTATGTAGTATTCACTTCAAGAAAGAAATTGGAACAGTAATAAAGAATCTGCATCCTTCTTAGAGAATTGAGAATCAATGAAATTATCAGAGGAATTTTGAATCAAATACTTAATAAGAATAGAAACCTTTCTTTCTTTACAAAAGGCGAATCTGATATGTTTCGAGTATTTAGTTATATAATACCATATAATTGTTAAAATACTAAAGAAAACAAGAAACAATTCAGCTGCAATTGATATCTACGCCTTTCTATCTCAAAAAACGATTATGACTCGAACGAAAACGAAACATTTGCGTTGGTGTACAATAGTGAGCCACAAGCGATTTTATATACAGTTGTCAAAATAGTCATGAATCAGCGTATTTATCGAACTTTCAGCAGCACAGATAAAATTATTTACTTGAGTACTATGGAATTCGAGGCTTCATGTGACGCGATATGCTTTGCAATTCTCAAGAAGAAAAGCAGTAGAAGCCCAAAAAAAAAAATGAGATACTGATACTGCAAACAGAATGTATTCTGAGAATAGAACTGTTTTGGTTCGTCTAAATCATTTTGATTGGCAAAAGAATTGAAACAATAGTAGTGGATTTGGAAAAATAAAGAAAGTACTTCGAGATTTTCCATTTAAAATTTAAATTTGATTTATTTGAGGAGTCTTTTTATAATAGATAAATCTAAGACTTGAGAAAATGACGCAAAAGAGAATATTAAAGACCGTCTTGAGAGACTCATCCATGTTCCCTGACAAGAGCAGTAATTGCCTCCCAACCCAGCAAGAAACGTTTTTGTTCATGTATAAAAAAGAGCACACCAAGTATATTAGCTCAAATAAAACCAGTCTGCCATCAGGAATCATATGGGAATTTCCTGGAAAAGTCGTCAAAATAAGACTGAAAAAGCAGAACCATCAAGGTACCAAGAAGAATGACATTGATGAAAAGACTTTTTGGGGCTGGCTTCAAAAGAATTTAGAAGAAGATTACGTAAAACCCTACTATCCTCAATCGAATATGGCAGAAGAGGAGAAGAAAAATCATCATGAAAGTCCAGAAAACAATAAAAATCACTCACATCAAAAATTGAAAGTTAATTCCACTGAGTTGGGAATTGCGCTGTTAGAGCGAGGATTCTCCAACAAAAAAATTATGGAGAAGTTAATTTTAAATGAGCAAGGTGGTTTTCCCCAGCCAACAACACGAGAGAGAAACATCAACCTCATTCAACGACAAGTGGCGACGAAATGTAACCCAACGCAATTTGGATTTCTAGAACAGGTATTAAACCCGATTAAAACGATAGAAATCAAATTTATTAAGACCGTGGAGAAGAACCGACTGGCTGAAGCGATTCATTTGCTGGATTTCGCAAAAGAAAATGGAAAGAAAGTTATTCCCGAGAGAAATTCAGAAAATATAATGCAACTCAGAAAAAAAGCTGTAATGCGCATGATATCAAAATGGAGATGCAAAAAAACTCCCATTTTTATAGCTTTTCCAAAAAGCTCTTCTAAAGAGACGTTAGAAGAAGGAGAATTTAGCAACAATGTGAAGATCACAGTCGTCCTTGCTATGACCGATGCCACTTTCCTCGGCTACCAATGCTTCAAAGGAGATGCCACAGAATCGGAAGTCCATGCATTTTTAGCTGAACTCCTAAAGAATAACCAAAAAATCTACAATTGTATAGAGGATTACGTATTTGTAATAAATGAAGGTTTCGTTCATGGTCATCAAGATGACGAGAAGCTCCGTGAGTTTTTGCAGATAATATATCTGCCTCCTCATTCCGCTTATTTAAATCCTGCTGAAGAAGTACGGTCTGAATGGAAGAAAAGTTTTAAAGAAAAACCATACAAAACTGTTGGGGAGCTGATGAACGCCATTCACTCTTCTCTGAAACAATTAGATGCTTCTCGAATTCGAAAGGCATACTCAAATTCGTTAAATTTCTATCCCAGATGCCTTCAATGTGTGCCAATTGAATGATCACAGTGTGGAATCAAGGTCTTCTTTTTCTCATAATAAGTGTGACTTTAGCTTTAATACTCTGATAAATTAGCTGACTCGAATTTTATCATTAGAATAATCAAAGTAATCGAAGTTGCTTGTGTATTTTATTTTATGACCAACAAACTTGTTGTAGTTAGATGCTGTTGAATAAACAGCTCTACGTTGCTTTTATTAAGTTGATGCGAAGGAAATATTACAATAGCATCAGAGATGGCAGGTAAGCTCTTGTTCGAAAATAATCTAATCAGAGACTCATCCTAAATGTTGTTTGAAGTCATTTTTCGTCGCTAAGAATGCGTTTATTCTAATTCAAATTGAGCATGTGATTGAAAGCCGTAGATATAATGATAATGTAGCATGATGCGAAATGGGCAAGGAAAAATAACCTTAAGGAGACAAAAACTATGTTTGATTATGACTGCTATTTATTTTATAGGAACCGGAGCATACTATGACTGATTGATTCTCCTCGAAAATAAACCCTGCTTCAAACAGAGAAGTTTGGCAAACCGAGAATTCACCTAAAAAATCGGTTTTCTTAGTTCTTTCTCTATATCTCTCTTTTCCTTCTTATAAGTGTCCTCTCTCGAATAAGCCTTCTTCATTAATCCGAAAAGTTCACTAAATATCCTCTATTTCTTAAATAGAAGAGAGCAATCAGATCTAATGTTCGATCTTCGATATTTGTGATTTAGGAAACGCGTCGTCATACAATGTTTGTTTACGCATGAGTACTTCCTCTATGTTGAATATTCTCATGTTTCTGGGGCTCAAACAGACTCCAGAAGAAATTCAAACGAATTTCGATAAGTGAAGTGCTATTTAAGGTACGTTTTTGACCATTACTATATAATAAATCGATTCTTATTGCGAAACTAAGAGAAAATTTATTAATATTTCCAGCATTTCCGCGATCAGAAAACGAATTGCGTTAGGAGGTCCATTGGTTGACAACTCTTACTTTTTCTTTTTAAGAATCTCCCTCACTGCCAAAATCCTTTAAGCATCGGAAAAACTCAGCAGCTTAAATTGCAAATTAAACAATATCTGTTGAACATGCTTTACAAGTAGGCTAGCCCAACTCACTCGTCCTCCAATTGAACTGATACTCTTAAAAATGCGTCTAAGTCTTCCAAAGGTTGAAATTCTCATCCCAAAGACGTTCTTTTCCCTCTTTCTGCTGGAAACTCCAATAAATTTGAATCTATAAGATATATTATTTTATGCTTACAATCCTCTCGGAAAAATTTGATGTTTCTGCTGAGGGAATACTCATTTGTGTGCTATCCACGGCCAATTCAAAAAGTTATCCTTACAACGAGTTTAATTTTTCCCATTTACTACCTTTAAGTTAGCGGTTTATCCATTGTAATATACAAAAATATCTTACAATTACTCAGAAAATAAAATTTCCTGTCCTGAACAAATGGAGTTTGCACAGATTATTCCTCCTAAACTACTTGAAAAATATACCGATTTCACTCTTGTTCAGCAAGGCTTCTCCCATAAAACCTTCAAAGCTATCTCAAGAGAGAGTAATCAAAACTGCATTATTCGAGTTCTGGACGTACATTCTCAAGAATATCTCAAAAACAGAGATCTTGCCACGACAACTTTCCTACAAGAGGCTTTATATACATGCCTGAGACTCGGACTCACAGAGCCATCAGAGGTGATACTCAAGGATTTCGAGGTTAGCGGAAATTTGATAGCATTTGTATTGAGAGAGTCTTGTTCACCCTTATCCATGAAAGATGTCAGCTTACTCCGCGAGAATATCGAGCAAATGAGCAAAGGAGTTGCCGCTGATCTGGTTTATCTCTCAAAACACCTGAAAATAGCCACCAAGAAAAAGATTAACCTGCAAAATATCTATCACAGCGTGATATCAGACACTTTTTTTCTCGCAGGCTGGGCAGAGAATCTATTCAATGAGCAAGAAGTAATATATTCTGTTTCCTCTCATCATTCATTATCCTAATTGTATTTTCAGTCGAATGCTTTGCTTGAAGGCCAGGAGATAGAAACTGGAAAAGCTGATATCTATAATTTAGGAGTATCAGCCTTGGAAGTGTTAGGAATTGGGCCTTCACACCGCGAAAAGCTTTTGAATGGGGATGCAATTATTCCTGAGAAAGGAGAAGTCGAGCTAAGGGAAGAAAATTTAACCAAAATCATCGCGGATTTCACAAACGACATATCAACCCACAAACTTCTTCTTGGAATGCTTCATCCAAATTTGGCTGAACGTATTAGTGTTCATGACAGTCTTCACATAAGGAAGGAAGTCCAAGAACCAAAAATCCCGGTCATGCTACCCCAAGATGATGAAGGCAAACAAGAAAAGGAGAAAACTTCAGTTCACGAAGAAATTGCCGGTGATGTTCAGGTCACTATCCAAGAAAATGCGAGTCCTATGAAAGAAAGTAAACCCCCAGCAATCTTGAGCAAGAACAAGATATGGAACTATAAAGAAACTCCTTCACTTTATTGGTGTTCACAGCAAACAAATTTGATATATATCTCAAGTATTAATGACGAAGCTGTCAACATTAATTTCATATATGAAGGAGCCCAGCTCAGTCACATTGGTAATCTCCAAAACAATTATTTTTTTGATCCTGCTCGGTCAATAGGCACACAAAGAGGTTTTACGATGATACAACCGTTAAAAGGAACAGATTATTTCATTTCTTCGATATCCAGTTGGGGTGATTTCTCCAATTTCGAAATTTTAGAGCTTTCGGAAACAAGCAAAAGAGTATATGAGCACGGCGATACTGCTGGAGGTAATTTTAAGCTCTTTTATTAAAAAGTGATAATCCACGCAAGGGATCTTGGATATCGCGGTGAATGAAAGGAGAAAACTCCTGGGACTATTATCAGCAGGAGAGACCGCGTACCATTTGTTTAGCTACGATTCGATGCGCTTGTTAAAGGCTCAGAAAATCAAGCCTCGAACTTGTAAGTTAACATGACATAAATACTCATAACTAAATTTTATTTAGCTTTAGTTCAAGGGTTGGATTTTGATCCTGAAGGAAGACTTGCCGCATGCATTAATAAAGAAGGACACAAGTTTATTTTCAACTTAGATTCCGGGCAAGTTTTCGAAACTCGCACCAGAAACTCCAATTGTGGTAGCCTCTGATTGGTGTTTCAGTTTAACAGGCTTGGTATTTTAGTTTGGTTTAACAAATGCCGTTGGAGTCCTGTGTTTGCATTGATAGCGACAACACATGATGGTTCGACCGTCGAATTTACTGATCCTGAAACAATACAGGTCGTTAATCGCGTCAAGGGTTGCATGGGAGAAGGTGTCTTTGCTTTAGTTTTTTTGGGCACTGATTCACTGATAATGTGGTTAGGTGTAACTTGGATTGATTGGCATCCTCAAGGTGAATTGCTTGCCCTCAGTCATCGCGACAAATTCGCTGCTATTCTGGATAAAAGAAAAGATGATATAGTTCAACAGTTTGCTAATGTGCATACTGGTAAATATGATTTCTACCAGAGAAAATTTTACTTTTTGTTTGGAAATAACAAATCTCAGATTACGTCCGTTCGGTTAAATGGAGTGCTTGCGGAAAATATTTGGCTACTTCATCAGATGATACAAGCGTAAAAATTATTGAAGTGTCGACGGGGAAGGTGTTAGTAACAAGGAAATCTTGGCGGGCAGAGTCTGATCGTAAATTTGACATTGTTTCGAATCATTGATTATTCACTAGATTGGGCATTTTCTGTCGGATTCATTTAAATTCGCAAGGAAAGTAGTCTTTTCGAGATGAAGTATTTTTTGGAGCACGATAATAACACATGTGGTGCTTGTTATATCAAATAATTACATAAGTTCTACTACCTTTAAGGATTATGTTATTGCTGATTGTAACGCAACAAAATACATTTCTTTTTTCAAATAAAATGCCCACTTAAATTCTTTTGTGAACCTGAATAGAAGAATTAGAATATTATTAGTTGTAATTTCCATATTTTCAATGTTTGTTTAAGCAAGTTTAATAGCAGGAGCCTTTCTAATAAGTTAATTAATCAAGCCTATGATTTCTCATAAATAAAGATATTTGAATTCTCACAGGGTACAGTACAAAGCAAATCGAATCTTATGGAGCGTTTACAGAAGACCAACATGGAATTTAAGATCCTCTCGAAAGTTTAACTCCTCTACAAAGAGTTCAAACCTCTCCTAAAAGCAGCTTCTTATTAAATGCTCGAGCCTCCTACAATTCATTCACATGAGAAACGCTATCATCTGGATTTTTGACTCCACAAATGAATTCGTCAACAAAACTATGACGATACAGCAACAACCCTCTTCATACAAGAGCTACTTCGTCTTTAATACCGCTATATTGACTCTGGTCTTCTCAATATCCCCAAAATTAGTTATGATGGCAACCAAATTGGATGCGCTACTCTTCCGTGTCTAATGTAGTGTATTTGATGAAGGAATTGCGAGTTCTAAGGATCTCAGAATCGATGATAGGATGATAAGCGATATTCTGTCAGATACAATTTTTCTTCGGAAGAAGATTCCAAATGAAAAACATTCTGGATACATTGGGTTGGAGAATTTCTCAAGATGATGGAACACAGCACACGTACTACTGAGGTAATGGGGCAAACCTGATCGAAACCAGCAAGATCGACCTAACAACAGAAATCAAAGAGCTGGGATTGGTAGTACAAAAAATAAAAAAAATCAATTGTTCTCTTTCGGAGAATTCAGAGACCTGAACAATGAAACTGTCAGCTGTCTGCTCTTGCCAGGTCAATTTTGAGGATCTAAGTCAGCATTCTTCAGAATTATGAAACCTCCACGAGTGTTTCTATACAAAGCGTGCTTTACATAAATCAGGTGTCAAAGAGTCAAAATATGGTCAGATTGCATCACAAACCAGATCGCCACAATGTAAAAAAGAAGAACGAGAGATTCTCACCATCAATTCTAATTATGAATACGGAGGCAAAGATGTTGGCAATGAGCTAATTCCTCCTATCCAGCTCTCATACTTAACTGTGAGCTAAGTGTTCTTGATAAATGACTCCTCTAACCACAATTTGCAGTAGAATGAAGTATATATCATTTGCCTCGCTAGTCGTTCATTATATTGTATGTATTCATTTTTCTCGAAAAACAACAGCATACTATGGGTGCTAAAATTCATTATCATCAGATATTGCGAGAAAGTTGAGAGCCAGCTTTAATTATTCATACGTTTGGTGAGAGTATGATTAGAAACTATAATTCGCCTTAAGGGTGAGCTACTTCAAGCTCTTTCGAAACTGAATATTGCATTTTTTCATATGATATGTATCAACTCAATCTTAACTCAAACTCCTTTAACTATTATTTCGCATAAGAGATTGTATGTATAAAAGGTATCCTTAGCCAATGGAGCGATGAAGAACATCCAAGTTCACTGTTATTTATTCCAAATTTAATCGATTTCTTTTATGATTGGTTGTGGACTTGAAGCTGCTACTGGAGAGCAAACACCTCAAACTCTTTCACAACGAAACTTCTCTCATTTGTGAAATACTTACGGCCTTTCAACTGATAATAAGTATTACCAGTATCCGAGTAGCTTCCACTAACATGACACTGGTCAGTAATGGCCAAATCAGATACATTTCCCCAGCAAGGACCCCACGCCGAGTGCGAATATACCGCATGCTGCTGTTCCTTAACTCCGAGCTTTTCCTCAGAATCTAGCGAGAAAAGGAAACTCTTAGTGGTTGGGAAATAAGGGCCTGTTCCATCTGATATCCAATCAAATGGCGAATAGCCTCCAAATCTTTCTCCAGTGGTCGCTTGAATAACGACTACAGTCGGCCCTTTCTTATCGCACTTTTGATGGAAGTTATAACCTCCCCAGCCATGCTTCGACGCGCGATAAATCAATTCGAATTTTCCAGACGCCACTCCTGATTCGGAGAGCCAATGCTTGATCAAGTTCACGTATTTCTGTTCCTTGATAATGAGAGAATCAATACCTATAGATGTGAGTGATAGCTTGGCAATCGGGTTCACTAAACTGAGTTGGATCTCTGCAAGGCACTTATTTACAGCCGAAGTGTATTTCGACTGAATTTCTTCGAATTTAATCGGATCACCGAACAACGAAGTCGGCATCTTGTTAGTGGTTTCGGACAACGCGCGGCTCATCTCTGTGACTCCTGCATGCATGCTTTGGACAATTTCTTCGCTCTTCAACCCGATGAAACTTTGTTTCTCGTCAATTTCGCTTTTTAATAGCGCCAAGAACTTTTCTAATTCTCTGGAATCTTCTAATTGATTAATTTGAGAGACCAGAGACTCGAAGGTCATGTCCTTCGTGGAGCCCTCTTGACATTCCTTGATTCTATCAGAGAAGAGCTTGAAATTGATGTCTAACGTGACGAGTTGATCATCGAGGAGCTTAAGAGCTTCGATTCTCTTTTTCTCCAATTGATCGATGAATTGCTGCTTGAGATTATCGAAAGTTTGATTAGTTCTGGCCTTTTCTTTTTCGATATGATCTGCGAGTTGCATTTTGATTTCTTGTTCTTTGTGAAGGACCTCAGCGACGCCATCTGGAAGATGCCGAGTTTTTGCAGCAAGCTCTTTGTCGTGAATTTGGACTTTGACGGCTTGGTTAAGGAGATTTTCGACAGCATGGAGATTTCTTGGGACGATTTTGTCGAGATTGATCAGACATTCGACACAATAAAGTGAGATGCTGCCAAAGCCGTAGCTAATCTTACGAATTGGCTCGCCTGAATGAACTCTGCAAATGAATTCTTTGATAGAATTAGCTCTTTCCATCAGTTTTTGATTAAATTATATAAGATATAAAACGCCTGCTATTTAAATCAAGAGTTAAAGTAAAATTTCCTGTAATATGAACCAGCCTACTCCCTCCTATGCAAAGATAACAAAAATTACTATCAACACTGATGATTCAAGCTTCTTCTTGGGTCTGACTGATCAAATGTTTTTGAAAGAAAGAAGCCTATCATTGGCAATATAAATCCGTTCTGGAACTCACATTAAAAGGAAAATCATTTGAGCTGCTAAATCGAGGTTTGGTTCGAGAACCTGATGCTTCTTTTTCTGAATTATCAAAGGCCCTTTCTTTTATGACATAGATTTTTTAAGTGCAAACATTCGAGCTGATTAAATGCCAACAAAAATTGTTGACTCATGCGTGGTCAATCCAGTTACAACTTTATAATTTGCATTCTGATCAGAAATCAATCAATTCTAAAAGATACCATGAGAACAGATTTGTTGAGTTCCTGCAGGCTCTAATTAGATAATGCTCTTATAGCTCAGCATCATGTCGACTTTTCCATCTCAAGTAGAAAATACTCTCAAGGTCGAGGATTAGCTTCACACTTTAAGTAGAAACTCATTCAGAGGAGAATCTAATATAGGAATCTTATTCAACAAAAAGACTGTTTATGGATCCAAGCATGAAGCATACTTTAAAGTTAATTCTAAATAACATCTTATGGTAATGGCAGAAGATTAATCCAATCTTGCCTAAGAAGTGAAATACTCTCAATCCTGGGATTAAAGGATAAATTAAATAACTCTGCAACGCTAATAAATCGTACACTCGGAGAAGCAATCTTCTTGAAGATTGACAACTGGTAGAAGGATCTCAATTCAGAGGCCTGGAAGATATAGCTGATAGCAGTGAGACTGAGAACTTTAGGCTCTTTTTTTTTTTGTTAATAAATTAGATATCATTTTCCAGCCATTGTATTCCAACACGAACAATTGCGCATCCAATATTTCAATACCTTCTCCTATATGAATTATTATTGCTTTTCGACAACATTTGTTATGTTGCATTTGACTAATTCATAACATAGCCTGGAAAGACATTAAATGGCCATGAGCAAGCACAATAATGATGATAATTCATATCGGAAATCAGTTTTTTTTTTCGAGAAATTTCTCCACTGTGAGTCTAAATCGTTCATTTAATTCATCCATTATCTATTTCGCGAACTAATTCGAATTCCTATGGGAACTAATGAAGATGCTGCTCGGAAAGTTAGTCACCGAAATCAGCCTTTAATCTGAGCTATCAGTTGGCTAAAAATCGCTATTTGAACAAAACTCGCGATTGATAGGTATCTACAGCGTTGGAAAAGGGGAAGCTACCCTTTTGGCTCGATTCATACCGTCAATCATGTATGATCAAGCAAACAGATAAGATCGCTTTTGCAGGTCTCTAAGGGAAAGATCCTGAAGACCAGAAATTGAAAGGTAATAGCTGGCATGAGTAAGGAAACTTATTCTGATTTGAGAGATGATATCACAAGATACCCTATTTTCATCTCCATAAATTCCATTGTTCAGGCCATCGATTTCAAAGCATAAGAATCTTGCCTTTTAGCACCATCAATCTTCTCAAAACCATTGCCTGTTAATGAAAGTATTAATCATGCATACCATTTTAAATGATATAGTAAAAATGATATAGGAAGTCATTATTTCTGATGCTTAACTAAGACTCTCAGTATTTAAGCACTCTACTCATGACAATGATAATTAAAAATTTATTGTGAGGACTACAGATCGACAGTGACTACAAGATGGCAGACATTGACACCCAAATTCAAGAGCTTGAAGCCAAAAATACTCTCTTAGAGAAACAGATCGAGGCACTTCAAAAAACATTCCAAGCCGCCAAACTGAAAACCATCCAAGAATTCGACGCTCAGGTCGATAAATTACTCAAAGAGCAACAACAGGCTTATGAAAAAGAAATTTCTGTTCTGACTCAAAACCTCCAAGCTGACGACAATAACATTGACGAGATCCAGAAGCAAGTTGAAGGGTACAAACCTCGAATTGACAAAATTTCGAGTAAAAACTTCATTAAGACTCTATCTAAGCTATTTCTCTTTAGAGCCAGAAGAAGGCGAAAAACCTGACGATTTTGTTAACAATTTGTAAAAAAATAAATCTCATCACAGCCCTTTTTTGACATTTGTTGGCTTTTATGTAGCTTAGGACAAATGAATAAATTACTGCCTGCAAAGTTGCAACCAATCAGCGAAGAGCTTAAAAAAAAAATTGCAGAGGAAGTCATAGCGGGAAAGATCCAGCTTGAAACGGGATTGAAAATCAAAGACGAGCTTTACACGCAGATGAGACCTGAACTAAAAGAAATCATTGATAAAAACAACCAGGGTAAGCAGCGCGATCAAATTTATCTTTACTCGTGATATTGTAGAGAGAAAGGAGGTCTTTGCTGATATCAAAGCCTATGTAAAATTGGCTGAGCAACTCTACGATCAAATTGATGTTACAATTACAAGAGTCGAGGCTGCTCTCTTACAGGAACTTGGTATTCCTCAAGACTACTGGGTTGCTTGTGTCAATACGATGGCTGCCGTCTCTCCTGACATATACTCCCTGAGCACCTCTTTTGCCAACAGATACAAGTATTCTTTGATCATGAAGGTATTCGACGCTCTCATGGCTTGTTAGTTCTGAGACCGCAGATGGAAGCTTAACAGAGGAGGAAATCAAGACTTATCTAAGGGAACAGATTAAAATTCTCAATGAAGAGAGTGAGCAAATCATCGCGATGAGCCAGCACTTGGTAAAATGAACGAGAACGCGATTGGATTTGAATAATATTTTTTTATTAATGTTAATAGGCAAATCCTTTCAGAACCAACCCTTTGATTGCGACTAGATTGGATGATTTGACAGAGCAAAGGGTTGGACTTAGAACAGCGCATTTTTTGAATGCATTTCAAACCCAGGGGGCGAATCTCTTGTCGAATCCAACGAGTGAGTTTGTGGTCTTGTTCCAAGAATATGCATCTATATACAATCAAAAAATGGGAGGACTCGTAACATATTGAAAGGACTCGTGAAGTCACAGGACAACAGCAAAAATTTAGCTCATATATGAAATCTATACCATCGAAGTAACTAGATTAAATATTGAAAAATGTTCGCGTGATGAAGTGAGTTATACAGATTAGAGCTGAAATATGGTAATACCTCAAGGATTTATTCAAATTAACATTATAGTCATAAATTTCTGAGGTGAAATTTTTTTAAGTTTAGTTTGCTAAATTTGAGGTAGGTTTCATTTCGTACGAAAAGAGAAAATAGGCTTGATTGTTCTTTCCTATTATAATACGTGAGATCAATTATTTTTGGTCTTTCTTGAATTAATTGAGTTTTAAGCTAAGATAATGCTATATTCTTCTTGAACTTTTGGCTCCTCTCTGTATTTTAATGATAGTTAGCATGCTAACTATCTGTAGTTCGTTAAATTGTAGTTCTACGGACTCCTGAACAAAATTGTTATGTAAATTTTTTCATTTAAATTTCTATTTTAATCATAGTACACAATAAAAAATTAGAAATTTTACCTTCTGCTAATTGCTTTGTAAAATTGAAACTAATATCAAGATTACTCTACATTTTCCTGTCCTCAATAAATATAATATAAATCACTTTCCCAAGTGAATGAAATACGTATTAATATAACCCAAGAATGTACGGATCATTAAAAAAATAAATGACATTAACTTAATACCTCTTAGAAAAGTTCATTGGGAGATTATCACCTATATTATTCGTGGAGAACTGAGGTAGGGGCATGTCTTCGTCGATTGGTATTTCTTCGAATAAACCTTCTTGGCTTAAATAATTAGGATTGTATCCTGAATTTACAGGGAACCCATTCATCTCCCTCTCCAAATTGTTAGTTGCAACATTGGGCGGCGGAGTAGCAAAATGACTTAGGCATTGCTCTCGCATATTTTGATAATAGGTGGTGAATTGATAATTCTCTCTCGGGTTTTGGATTTGAGGCGGGTTGTTCCCACGAAGAGCAATGCTTTCACTAATTCGTAGGCGTTAATTCATTAGAATAAGGTCTAGACTTACCGATATCTCCTCGTGATCCTTTTGAGAGTCTCGTTCTCGTATCGAAGTTTTGAAATAGTCTGGTAAGCACTTTCTAATTCAGCTAGCACCGCTGTATGCCGATAGCAAGAGTCAGGCTATTGAAATTATTTAAGAGTATAATTTTTGGAACAGAATTACCTGTGAAGAATGCTCATCCTTGGCGTGTGTGCTATCTTTGAATTTTTTTCTTTGGATTGAGCTTAGCAACTCTCTAAGGAAAAAAATTAATTTAATTACGATAGGGAGAAATGACATTACGTTTTCCCTTTGCAAAACTTTGGGTGTTGGTAAATCCGAGCGCCTCCTGGTGATGTCATTTTCTTGAAGCCATAGAAATTCAACTATTATTATTCATTCATTTATGAATTAAGAGATTTGATCACTTGTCTAATAAATGAGGAGTAGTTGGAATGTGAAAAATATGTCGCGAGCATTTTCTCAAACTCCTGGACTTCGCCTTTCAGCATGAAAGATAGCCCATCATCAGGATCCCAACAAATAACATCAGCATTTCCTTCATCCTGGAGATATTCAAAAATCAATAAGTTCAGAAGTTAACTTTACCTCTAGCATGCCATATAGTATCTCAATGAACCGCTTTTGAGGGCCTACATGTTTCGAATGCGCTGAAATAATGACTTTCTCACGAAAACTAGTCGTCTCGCCTCTTTCCATCAGATATTTGCGCTAATTCTAATGCTTAATTATTACCAGTTCTGAGTGACTTTCAACTTATATCTTCGATTTTTTTGAGGGCAGCATTTATTATATAAAACCCATTCTAACTTGCTCTAAATCGGGTTTGATGATCAGAGTAAAACGTTTTAAATATAACTTCCAGAATTATTTGGTTTTTGAGCATTCCTATAACTAAAAAAATTTGGCAGCGAGCATATCAAAATTTATTAAATATTTCAGGTCTGAAATTCTAGGTATTCTCCTGCTATGAAGGTAAGGAGGACATCAAACCCGCGGTTTAGGATCCTTCATAAAGCTGTAGCTGAAATGAATCAGTTTCGTGTATATTTAAGAGCTGGATAATAGTTTATTTATTTAATTTGCTTGATTCTTCAAGTTTGATTGACTTCGCCACCTAAGTTTCCTCTTCTCCGTGCGAAATGTTCTGCTTTTCTGTTGTTTTGGTGATTTCTTACATGAAAGCTACCCCTATTTCAGCTATCCGTAAGGAGGAAAAAATTAAGCGGCGATCATTTTATCAAAAATCGAGTTAAATATTGGAATTTATTCTTAGCTATCGTTCAAATAAAAGTAATTTTTTTTTGCGTTGAAAAATAAATAAATGAGTTAGGGCACAGTGGTTATCCTAAATGCATTTGCGTTCTTGTCGCTAGCGCATCATCAAGCTGCGATTCTTCAGCTTTACCGCGTTGTCAAAGAGTGACCCAATCACAATGATTGGTGGGTCAACCGGAATTATTGATTTGCGAGCTTAAGTTACGAATAGTTCCGATCTCAAACAACTAATCAGGCTCCTATATTTCTTACGTGCGATTTATAATGAAAGCTACGCTGATTACTCCGAATATTTCGAATTAATTCTTGCCTTCGTGTGAAATCATAAGATGCGAGAACCTGCTTATCAACAGCAAAGTTTCTCATAGGGCTTACAAAATGAGTAGCTTAGAGGAATTAACAGGTCTATGAGCTTAGAATGTGCATAAAGAAGGCAACTACATTAACGTACATATTTTAATGAACAAATTTTCGAGTCGAAGCTCATACTTACATCGCTATCAGAACCAAAGACCAATTCGGGCTATAGAGAAGTTTTAATTACTAACTTTATGAAGACGACTGTCAACCTATCCTTAGAATATACTTTCAAGGTAAAACAGAAACCAAAGTAGTGAGAAAGGTAGCAATTATATTGAAGTCATGTATGTAATTTTAAGTTGTGAAGTTGGATAAATCAGTCGATCCAGCAAGCAGTATTGATGAATGAAAAAATCGAAGAATTAAAAAAAAAAAACAGATCAGAAGCTGTTGTTGTAAATATTTGTGGACAAGTCACTATCTAGAGTTTCGGTGAATGCTCTTTCTTGAGGAAAATTTTGACTTGGAAATTGAAGAGATGAGTAATTTTGGGAGCTTATTGGATTTCCAACGAGTCTCCAGTCAGTAACGGAATAAGATTGATCCATCTAAGTGAAAGAATAGTAAAAAGACGGCTTGTTTCCTAAATCTTACAGTGGAACTCGTAGAATTGCCTCGTGCATTTTCGAATTCGAAATTGTTTCTGCTAAAATCAGAAACATTCAAATTTGGGTACCGTTCCCAAATATTTTGATGAGAGAAGCTATTGTATTCCTCTCTTGGCCTTTGAATTTGATTTTGACTACTCGCACCAATAATATTTTCTCTAGCCCTAAGCATTAATTAGTAAAACTAAGAATTTAATTCACCGAAATTTCACAGCGATCCTTCTGAGACTCTCATTTTCGTATCGCAGCTTTGAGATAGTTTGATATGCACTTTCTAACTCAGCTAACAATGTTGCATGTCGATAGTCATAGCCATCATAATCAGGCTATCAAATATCGGGTTAATGAACAATGCTTCTATTTTTGGAAAGAATTACCTTTGGAAATTGCTTGAGATCGCTCGCAGGCATACTTTCTTGATGTTTTTTTCTTTTGATAGAACCTAGTAACTCTCTAGGTATAAATTGTTTTAAACTTTGATATGTAGAGCAGGTGTTATATACATTTTTCCTCTACAAAATCTAGAATTCTGATAAATCCTATCATTTCCTGGTGTCATCAATTTCTTGAAACCATAGAGGTTCAGCTATTATTGATATTGTAGAATTAGAGAGATCAAATCAAAGTTCGAGTGCCTGTCTTGTAAATGACGTGTAGTTGGAATGCGAGAAATATTTTGAAAGTAGTTTTTCAAACTCTTGCGCTTCACCTTTCAGAGTAAAAGACGATCCATCAGGGTTCCAACTAATAATATCAGCATTTCCTTCATTCTTGAAGCATTATAAACCAATTAGGCAAGATTGTCATTTTACCCCTAGCATTCCATAAAGTACCTCGATAAACCGTTTTCGAGGAGACTTTGGCAAAGAATTCATAACTTTCTCGTGGAAGCTAACAGTCTCGGTTCGTTCCATACAGATATTTATTTAAATAATTCTTCAAATTTTAATTATTACTAATTTTAAGGAGACTTCAAATGCTTCTTCTTGATTCCAGGTTAGCGATAGTTTATACGCAATTTCTTCTGATTTAATAAAATGTTTCAAGCTCAGAACAAATAACGCAAACAACTCCACGCAAGATAAATTTCAAAATCTCCAAATATCAGAGCGTTTTACACCAACGCTTGCTTCTAACGTTTCTACTCAGATCATGTAAGGCAAGAAACTTGCACCTCCAACCTTCTCTAAATCCGAGAAATTTTTTCGCTTATGAAGTCCTGTAAATTCTCCAAGGTCTCTCTTGCAGTTGCTCCTGTCCGCAAAACTTGTTTGATCTATTTCTTCGGAGGTAAGATGAAAGAAATAAATTTAATTGCTGCCAGTCTTGGTTCGAGAGAACACATGGAATTTTAGAAAAAAAGTGATCATTGTTTGGGATGCGTCGGGTTGGAATCTTCTATTAGAGAAAATTATTTTCCGTAATCTTCCAGAACAAAAAA
>ENA-UOTZ01000913-UOTZ01000913.1-compost-metagenome-genome-assembly--contig:-NODE-913-length-23026-cov-11.368644_pt1 | contig 23026 bp, 16 predicted proteins | sample MGYA00238144_ERZ746983 | MGnify/ENA primary metagenome ERZ746983 (study PRJEB28759, sample SAMN06268863) | compost metagenome | isolation source: single cell | place: USA: California, Emeryville, Joint... | reverse complement strand
GGGTAATTTTGCTTTAGTTTGGGTGGGATGAGGTGATCGAAGGCGGTTTTCATTGTTGGGGTTTTTTATAAGAAATCAAAATATCCTGACAAGTTGCAAAATAATGCAATTAAGTCACATTCAGAGCTCTGAATTCTGATTTTGCGAACTTGAAGATTAATATAATTTATTGGCTGTTTGATTCAGAATGAAAAATGTTCTGTTGAGAAGATTAAGTAAGCCCTGAATTAGATGCGGGTATTATTCTTAAACGCACTGTCTTTCCAATAGAACACGAATGAGTAAATTACTACGACTACTACTGAAAAAATTGAGAATATCGAATCTAATCGCTTTGATGCTTCAGTGAGCATAGTAGAGGTACATGAAGAAAGGTGTTGAGTTGTGTACTTCTCATTCATGGTTTGAAATAAGTGATTGGTCTTGCGTTATGGGTTTGATTTTATATTCTATTTTTAACAATGCGGTAGTAGTATCCAAAATTGCGTGATTTTTTATTAACTGGAACGTTTTCATCATGAGAACTTGTATCCCGTTTATGTTCTTCAATTAAACTGAACGAACGAATTTGTATAAGTTGATAATAGAATGCTGTCCTTTGGCTATCAATTCCTACAACCACTTGCAATTTATATGGTTTTCTTCAAAGCTCAGACGAAAATGAGAGTGCAGATTATTATTTATTTTTTTTAGCAGTTGAATATCTATCTCATCTCAGTTTGAGTTGTAAGTGTAATGCTATGGATCAATGATAAAGGAGACAATGCATGTGAAAGAGGTTTTTTTCCATGTACATTCCTCATCATCTGCCCCATATAATCGTTGTTACATGAGTTGGATTCAAAATTGATAAAGATAACTATAAAAATATAGAGGGCATTGAATGACTTAACAGAGGTTTCTCATGAGATGCGTTGAATTCGAAAAAAGTTAGCGAAATCTCTCTCTCTATTTCAATGAGAGAAAAAGAAAAATCAAAAAAAGATTCGATTCAAGTGATATTTTAGTTGTTTGCTAATTCTGGAAATTTCAAGCTGCGTTTATTTAAAGACCTTTTCATTGTTGAAGAATTCATCCATTCTTTCTAAAACGTATTTTCAAAGCGTCTTAAAACAGATCTTGTAATAAATAAAAATCGTTCTTTGGACAAGAAAATTATTGCCCGCTTTAATCAAACAAAGCAAGAGCCACCATTAACAACTACAAAAAAGACTCAAAAATGCTTCCCAAAGAAAGTAGCGTTATAAGCCCTCTCACTCCAAAGATCAGAGACAATTATACAGACCTAAATCCAGCAGTTAAGACAGACACATTCATGATCTATGAAGGAAAATCAAAATCCACTTCAGAAGTCCACACTATCCGAGCTCTCAACCTGAACTGTGAAAGAGTCCAATCTGACTACGATACATATGCGACTCTTTTCATCAAGGAGATGGTCAGAATAGCTTCTCATTCCCCAAACACCTTGAATGTTATTCTCCAAAGCTTCGAAATTAGCGGACAGAAAATGGCTTTCGCTTCTGTTCCTTATCACCCAATAGCAATAGAGTCCAAGAACAATCTAGGAAAGCCTCTAAATGAGAAAGACATTGAAAAAATGATACAAAATATCATCTCCGATATTGAAATTTTTGAAAAAATTAACTTGGATTGCAGTGATCTCATCGCACTCGACAATATTTATAGATTTAAGGATGATGATATCTTTTTTTTGGGCGGTTGGACCGAAGCATCAGAATTGGATCTGTTAAGCTCATTTGTGAAGAGAGAGAAAATTGATAAAGTTTATTCTTTGGGGCTAATCGCATTGGAGCAGCTTGGGTTTAAAAAATCAGAACTATTGAAAATCTCGACGATAGACGAGCCTGTTATTCACGATTCGGCTTTAAAGGGAATTATAGCTGATCATAAGAATATATCTCCAAAAACAAAGAGCTTGATATCCACGATGATGGCAAAATCTCTCGAGAAAGAGAAGGCCCGATTAAAACTTACAACCCAACGTATGAGCATTTATTACTGTTCTTTGCTTATTGTTTCGATATTAGTGTTTAATGAGGAAGACTCACCGGCGAAAAAGTCCCAGAAAAAAGAAAACTCTGTTGATTTGTTAGAAGAAAAAGGTGCGAGTTTGGAAAAGTTGGGACTACAGAATCAGCAGGTAGGTAACTTGAGCGAGAAATTCGAAGTTATTCTCCAATTTTATGACAATCAAGTTACGATTGGCGCTTCTTCGGATTGTGTGTTGAGGGATTTGATAGACGAATTTAAAAAAATCCAAAAATTTGATTCTTCAATTGAGTTGAACGTCCAAAAGCAGAACGGATATTTTGATGTCAAGCTCAATCAAGATTTGACGCTCCGACAATTGGAGGTCGCTAATGGAACAACTTTGGACGTCATTTTAGTTTAAACCACCATGGTTTCGTTTCAAAAGATCCTCATTGAGTTGAGACATGAGATTATTTGATTTTATGGTTGAAATTTCTATGCATTTTCAATTTAACATCTTTCTTAAACACGCAGCTAAAAGAATTGGTTTTTGCTGTGAGTCTAATATAGCTTGAGTAATATTTCTATGTATTTTTTATTTGAATAAACTTGAGAGTGTGGTCTATAGACAGTCAATGAAGAACTGCAAAATGTCTGATTATTTTAGTATTTTCTTGCTCCAAGAGTCCAAATTCAAAACTGCTGACAACCGAGAGTCAACATATGGCAAGTGCAAAATATACATACAAATATTTCATAACTTATCAGCTCTTCCTCATGTCATTTGAACATTACCTTTATTTTATTTCCTCAAAAAAATAGCAAAATCACAAACTCAAAATTTGGTTCACCTAGAAGATTTATGATAGTTGGAAATAATCTTTTACGAGTCTCAAAATGCTTCAATTTGAGCGTATTGTTACAAATCCTTTGACTCCAAAGATCAAAAACTCCTATACTGACCTACACAAGCTTTTCGAGGCAGACACGTTCTTCATCTATGAGGGAAAATCGAAACCTACTCAAGAGATCCAGACTGTTCGGATACTCAATCCGAACTGTGAAAGAGTTCAGGCTGACTATGACGCTCATGCGACTCTTTTCATCAAAGAGATGATCAGGATCGCTTCTCAGTCTCCGAAAGCTTTGGAAATTATCATCGAAAGTTTTGAAATTAGCGAGCAGAAAATTGCTTATGCCACCGTGCCTTATAATTCATTGGCAGGCGAGGCTAAGCTTATTTTGAGAGATATTAATCTTGAAAAAGACATTGTAAAGATGATGCGAGACCTTATTCCAGACATCGAGCTCTTTGGAAAGCTGGGCTTAGAGAGTTTGTATAGTAATCTTATAGGATTCGACAATATTTATCGATTCAGAGAAGATAACACCTTTTTTTTGGGTGGTTGGACTGAAGGACTAAGCTCAGATCCTTCAGTTTCTCAGTCAGTGATGCCAGGACAAGAAAAGCCTGATGACATATATTCATTGGGATTAATTTCGCTGGAATTACTCGGGTTGAAAAGTAGCGACCTCCTGAAAATTTTATTGATAGAAGATTTCTTTGTTCATGATGCAGTTGTGAAAGGAATCATTACAGACGTTACGAATATATCGCCCATAATGAAGAAATTGATAGGGATGATGATGACTAAGACTCATACTAAACGGATGTCCTGGCAGCAACTTAAAGCTGAACTTGAGAATTACTGGATGACCAACTTTCCTGAAGAACTCAATAGTAATTGCTATTTTTGTCTCTGCTAATTATCTTGTTTAAATAGGCAATCAAGAAGATTCTGCTAGTAATATTTCTATGACAAAGAACATCGCGTTCAAAATAAAGTATGATACGAGTCTTTTTGAGATAACAGTTCCAGTGAATTATTCTATCCAAGACGTCATTAATCGTGTCAGAGCTTTGAGGAGGATACCTGAACATGTAATTGTCCATTTAGCACAGGAACACTCACTGAGAGTTCTTGAAACAACTGAGAGTTTAGCAAAATTGGGTTTGTACGACCAACAAGTGCTGGAGTTAAGAACGAAAATCCAAATCACGCTAAAGTTTTTTGACATACGGGTTGCGGTTAGCGCCTACACGAATAAAGTTCTGAAAGCTGTGGCTGATGAATTTAAGGAAACTCGGCGATTTGACCCCTCAATCGAGGTAGAAGTTTATAAATACAATGAATCTGTGCCTCTAAACCAGGAATTAACACTCCATCATTTGGGTATAACGGATGGAACAACTTTAGAAATTTGTTTTATATAGACGCAGAGGTGTGGGAAAAATCAGATGAGGCTGTCACTTGTTACCGTCAATTAAGGCGGAAGTTTGTTAATTTTGTGATGTGTATTTATATGTCAAGATAATATTTCACGAAAATTTTGTATTTAATGCTTCATTGGATGCAGATTTCGATAGCATGTGAGTTATTCGCATTAATTTTCTTTGGCTTAGTTCACAATTATCAAGCAAATAGGTATCCTCATGAGTTTTGATTAAAGAGATTATTTAAGCTAGGACTACAGACCCTTATAATATCAATCTTTTATTTGGAAACCTCGATATTGCAGTTGAGGCTGCTCGTCTTCATTTGATATAATGCTATTCTCAATGCTTCCAGATCGCATATCAATGCTGGGAATGGGGTCGAATCATCTCACTCCCAAAATAAAAAGCTCTTATACTGACCTCAAGCAAATCTGTAACAAAGACACATTCATCATCTATGAAGGAAAATCAAGGGCTACTCAAGAAGTCCACACTCTCCGAGTGCTCAACTTGTCCCATGAAAAAGTTCAAATCGATTACGATAAGCACGCAACTCTTTTCATCAAAGAGATGGTCAGGATTGCTTCTCATTCTCCAAAGGCTTTGCAGGTTATTCTCAACAGCTTCGAAATTAGTGAGCAGAAAATGGCCTTCGCTTCTATTCCTTATAATCCAGTTCCTGCAGAGTCCAACGGCAATTTGAGAACACTTCTGAAAGAGAAAGACATCGAAAAGATGATGCAAGATATCATTGCTGATACTGAGCTTTTTGAAAGCCTTGAAGCGGATTGCAGTGATCTCATCACACTTGACAGTATTTATAGATTTAAGGAAGATAATGTCTTTTTCTTGGGTGGCTGGTCCGAAGCATTAGAATCAGATCTATCAATAAATTTGGATCAGTCAGTGGTAAGACTTAGAGACAAACCTGATGGAGTTTATTCATTGGGAAAGATCGCATTGGAACAGCTTGGGTTGAGAAGTCGTGACGTGGAAAAAATTCTCATGATAGACGAGCCTTTTATACATGATTCAGCGATAAAGGGAATCATAGCAGAAAATCAGAATCTCTCTCCAGACACAAAGAAATTAATAGGGCAACTGCTGACAAAATCTCCTGAGAAACGGATGTCGTGGCGGCAGCTTAAAGCCGAATTTGGTAGCAACTCCAATACTAACATATTTGAAGAAACCAAAAGTAATAATTGTCCCTATTTTGTTGCTAACTTTTTTGGTAGTCAATAGAGGAAACTCCAGTAACAATTCGATTCCAAAGAAAATCGCATTAATCATCAAGTATAACGATGGCGAATTCGAAATAACAGTTCCGGTGGATCATACTATCAAAGATGTCATTAATCTTCTCAGAACCCAGAGCAAGATGCCTAACGACTCCATATTTTACTTGACTAAAGAAAATGAAGACAAAGCTTTAGAACCAAATTCAAGTTTGGAAAAGTTGGGAATAAAAGATAAGCAAGTGCTCGAGTTAAACGAGAAGTTTGAAATTACCCTCAGATTTTTTGATACTGAAGTCAGCATTAGTACTACCTCGGATTGTGTACTGGAGGATGTGATCGACGAATTTAAAAAAAGTCGAGGATATGATCGTTCAATTGCAATGGAAGTTCACAAGCAAAACGGTCATTTTCCTCTGAAAATGAGATCGACATTCCAAGAATTGGGTGTCACGGATGGAACAACATTGAAGGTTAATTTGATTTAGTAAGGCAGAATTCAGCTAAGAGAGCTTCATTGTGTTCAAACATTACATTCAATCTAATTTACGATGATTCATTCATCTTATTTGCTCTGTAATTTCTGATCTCATTCTTTCAAAAGTACTTATAAAAACCATTAGAAATAATGCCTAACCTTTTGCCTTTTAAGAAATGCATTCACTTCTCTCACTTTTTGTGCTGAACAAAATAATTACGATCCCAATAAAGATGAAATGAGTTAGCAACTGCAGATTATTTTTATTTTTTTCGGAATCAATTACCGTCTTTGGCAAACCGGTCTATCGACTCAAATCTCATTCAATTCAAGTTCATCTTCTGGTTTCGGTTTACAGAATGGCGACAATATTACTTTTGAAGAGAATATTATTGAAAAATTAGCTTTCTCTGCATTGAAAAGAACGAAAATACGAATCAGGTGGATCTGACCTATCGGTAGTTGGCCACGATATGGCGATTTGCAGTAATATTGCTGAGAGAATTGCTTTATCAAGCGAATTTAGTCTTTAATACTAATAGATTAACAAAATTTGACAGTTTCTATTGGAAATTAGAATTTGACCTTTCAAGAGATTTATTCATTCATTCAGTAATCATTTTACTCAAATAGTGCATGATAAAACAAGATCACCGCCAATATCACCTCAAAACGGAGCTTGCCAAGGAAAACTGCTCTGTTCGCTTTCCCAAGGCTGACTATTCTGTTGTTGCTTACGTCGTAGTACTCCCAAATCACAGATTTTGCGTATTTCTGTCTTCTCTTCGATGGATTCTCTTTGATGCGAAAAATCAAAAGTGCCTAAACACAGGAAAAACACCTTTTGTTATCTTTAGCCCGATCGCCGTCAGCGACAGCTCTATCGTCTTTTTTAACGATGACGATTTCCAATTATATTCTCTTGATCTCAAAAATAACATTCTATCAACTCCGTGGGTCGAATCTTGGCGCCTTGCCTCGGAATCCCTCAGCTTAAAGTCCTTACTCCAGAAGGGAATGACCATTGGTGCTTTCGTTCGAACCTTATACTGTCAGAAGCTATCTCGAGTCGTCCTTCTCTGGCAAAGAGGTCGTGCAAATTTCAGAAGCTACACGCCAACCGATTTTATTTTTCTCTCTTGTTCTATCCAAGGGTCGACTGAAATATGCGAGCTCAACAGTTTTGTCGAAAGTCACCAACTTCGCCTTCATGTAGTGACTCATTTTTCGATCCTTGAAAGCAGCCAAAAGGCTTGTATTGTGACAAAGAGTGCTCGAGGACAGGACCAACTCGTCGTGGTGTTGGTCGATGTGCTGAAGCCTCAAATTTCTACAACAGTGGCTATTGAGGTCCAAGAGTCCATTGAGATTCAGGATCCGATATCACTTATTCCTGTTACTGATGATAAAATGGTCTTGTTGAGGAAATATCAAAATTCTGGATCTGTGTATAATCTCAGCAAGGACCAGAAAACGCTGGAGCAAGCATCAGAACCGTACTTGCCAGGTTTTTGGCCTCAGTCAAATATGGGTGTTTCATTTATGCCCTACAAAAGCCAGAAACATGATCTAGTTATTTTCGATGATTTTAATGCAGAAGACCGAGTATTGCATGTATGTAATCAGAAGACTGGGAAACTACTCGCGACTCATAACTATCCGAGGGATGTTTTAACTGCCTTCGGACAGTGCGATGGTGATGGTTTTGTTGTGGTAAAGGATGTGATATTTAGTTGCGACTCGAATAGTGCAGAGGCTGATCATTCCTTACTCGAGTTTGACTGGTATCATCAGGTGCTGACTCGGCATCAGCGGAAGCTAGCCGTGTTGTTTGTGTTGGAAAATGCGACTTTCACGTTGAATAATTCGAAGCGTTGCAAATTTAAAGAGTTATTCAAGAGTCCCATAGTAGCCAAGGACATTTTTAACTGTTTCTAATTGCCATACATTCAAATACACACACGATGCTGATATCAATATGGCGTGTTATATTCTATTTAATGTCAATTCTTAAATATATTTTTATTTGTTATACTGCTCTGCTACTTCCATTACAACTATATACTTCTATATGACATTGAAGTCGAATTAGTCACGAATTTTAAAGCTCTCTTTAGAATCCAAAGGAAAAGGCCAGGAGAAAACTTGGTGCTCATCAAGTTAAAATATTATTTGTGCCTCTGGCTTACCTTCTAGAGCAATCAATGAACTAATTAAGCTTATTTTAAAGTTATATTTGGGTTCGCAGCTTTATAGGGATGAAACGATGGGTTTATATCCTATAATGTAAAAATAGTGTATAATGCCACTAATAAAACAGCTAAACAACTCTTTATTATAGAGCCAGACAAAATTTGTCCAACTACTGCGTCAGTGAAGATCCCGCCATCTCGGTTATAAAGCATTGCAAAAACTTTCCCTGAAACGCGACTTATTGTGACTGTTGACTTCTGATCACCCGAAGCAAAGAAAACCTCTTCGTTATTCAACGCAGCGAGTTCAGTTGTAAAAATCTGATAAGAATACGTCGCCTTCCCGATCGTCGACTCAACATTCACCCAAATGGCTGCAAAATACGGTCCGTATGGGAACAACGTGATCAGCTGGTAGTTAGCAGCAAATTTAATCAATTGTGCATACAGATTCAAATTTGTTTTCAGGAAATACCCCGTTGAATTCCAATAAACCACTCCATACATCGTCGAATCCGATGCAAACGCGATAAAATTCCTCGTGTTTGCTGGCAGCGGACCTCCATATAAATCGTTGATGATGGGGGCAGTACTTCCAGAGAGGTCAACCAGCGCCTCTTTCAGGTAATAGAGCCCATTGGAATCAAATTCGGTGAAGACACAATACGCCTGGCCCGATTTCAAAGCCTTTCCCCATGTGCAAAAAGCAGATGGAGGATCGCCAGCCGTATTGGTCAATGTGATAGGAGGTTCCCTCACGTTTTTTCCAGTTTCAAAGTGGGATATTAAGATAATCCCATCGATAAGCTCATATACGATATATACAACGTTGTCAATGGCGAACCAATCGACAAATTCAGGGGTTGTGTTCAATTGATTGTTTTGGGTGATTTGAGTCTTGAGCTGCGACTTGTCTTCATAAGAAGTCTGATAAACATAAAGCTGAGGTATGTTGCTTGAGTCACTTTCGATTGTGTAGCCGAGATGGTAGTCTGCGACTATCGATCCACCTTGATTTCCTCCGGTATTTGAATAATATGTGACGCTGTCTTCTGGAACTAAGTTTTTCGTGCTGAAAGGTTTCTGAGTTATTGAATGATAGGTAGAATTAATGGGGCTTTCAGTTGTAGCAACGACGAGAAGGGTTTTATCGGCTTGTGCAAGGAAAAGTTTTCCAGCGGATGAAAAACCGGTTTCTGAGCTTGTGAAGGTGCTTACTGGAGGCTTAATCCAAGCGGTGGTGTTGAGAGTGTATGTGGCTGAAACTGTCCACGATAGTAAAGAGAGAAGAAGTAAAGCTTGAAGTTTGTTCATCGCGTTTTTGGTGATCGACTAGTTTTAGTTTTCGATTTTAATTATTTGAGAAAAGGGTAAGAGTGAATTAAAATACTCATTGATTAAACTCAACAGTGAGACAAGGACAAATCAGAAATGCTTTTGGGGCGTTTGAAAGCATTCATTTGAAAACGAATCCGATTACTTTTCATTTAGAGGATTAGAGGAGATATAACGTCCGCCGGGGGGGGGGATCTATTTGAATAGGATGTCAATAGTGGAAGCTTACAGTCAACGTCTTAAGAATTTCTCTGATCTATTTCTAAAATAAAGCGGACAAAAATAACAAAACAAATTCCATGAAAAGTTTGCAATCAAGTACCAGTGCAAATGGGAGTTGAAAGCATCCAAATTCCATTCCTTGAGCTTAACACATTAGCTTGAGAATATTGAATCTTCAAGAATATCCTTGTTGATAATTAGATTAAGGCTTTACTCATTCATTACAACCTCAGATAATTTTTTTTTGTTCTCTTCGGTGAGGCTATATCCATTTTCTATTTTAGTTGCTGGTGAAAAATGTCCAATTTCTCGTATAATTTTACTTTCAGTTTGTTGATCGTTGCGGACCTATAAATCTTAATTGCTTTGATCCTTCATGGTTATCATCTGTGTTCAGTAATCTTATAATCAGAAAGAAGCTTCTTGTCTGCTAACACTATTGTTCTGAAAATCAGGTTTTAATCGCCGATAGGGAGGGACTCTTTCTTTAACTTCGGTTGTCTTCAAGTCATAGATCTAGTTTGAGGACTTGATATCCAGATAACTGTCTCTTTTTTATCCCTTGCATTTATGAATCATTGAAACCATTTAGAGAATGATCTATCTTTCGTTTTAGACTGATAGAAATACATTTTTGGACCTGATATCAATTCTGAACTAGAAACCAATGTCTTATAATCCTATTTTTTACAAAATTAAGAGATGATCCAACCACACCTCATTGAAACGGCCTGACAAAAGCATAACTGAATAAATCTTACAGCCATTCACGTTCCTTGCTCAGTTTAGGTAGATAAATTTAGTTCCAATTATATAAAAAGAGACTCTCTATAACTTCCAACAAGAAAGTTATGCAAACTGGCATTGCCTCACTATACTTTCAAAGCAGAAATAAAAGCCCCCAGTCATGTTCGTAATAAAAATAAAGCAATAATAAGTTATTTCATTTCATATGTTCTGGGTATGTTCTGGGATTTTGAAAATTAGAGAAATTTTCCAGCAAAAATATCAGCTTTATATGAAGAAAAAACTCATACTGACATAAAAATTCTGTGTATTCTAGATCTTTACAAAACAAATTAGTTTTCAAAGAATAAGAGTCGTCATTGACACAAAATTAGCAGCAATTAGTGACACTATCTGAACAAAGCCAACCAATAATATCGACCATTTCGCTGAATAGAGAGAAACTAAGAAACTCTCACGAACTCCATTATTTTGTTGATAACTTCTCGAAAAATTGTGTCGAATCGAAACTTAGTTCTTTCTTGGCAGTATTCGCACTTATATCTCTCTCTCCAGGCAAATCTCAAAATTCTTAGCAATACTATCTCTAATCATTTGGAGAATTATATCCTCTTATGATAGATAGATATATACAGTTTTGAAGAGCTAATTTCTCGATGTGGAATTGTGTTTTGGAAAGAGCATCGTGGATAAACTCTGCTCCGCTAATTAATGGTTCAACAGGAACTCAAGCACTCTTCAGAATCAAGAAGAGGATTTATTAATTCTCCCATTTGCGTTAAGGGTGCATGACCTTAATAAAATTGATCAGAATGCATTTTTAATTGAATTTACTACCCCTCGATAATAACCTATCAGTAGCGTTTCAGTGTCCTTACGCTATTTTATTTCTTTTATTCGTACTCTTTATTTAACAAATCCGAAACAAAGATGTCAAATTCATTAATCGAAGGGGAGCAAGACCGAGCCAAGCTAACTACCAACGTCGGGGGATTTTGCTCGTGCAATCAGATGGTCTCTATAAACCCAGTACACAAAAAAGAAGAAATCAAAACTCGCGAAATTGAACACTGGAAACCTTCCAAAGGCAAAGAACGGAAACTCAGGCCAGCAAACACCATGCCGATTAGCTCGATTCTCAATCCCGACATTGAAGAAGCTTTGGTGCATAGAAAAAAACATGCGCACACGCTCAGCTTTCCCCTAAGACGATCAAATAGCTTTGAAATCAAAAAGGAAATCCCAAAAGAGCCCGAAGTTGAGCCTACCGCCCCAAAATCTCGTCTGAAAAAGGGAAGGCAGTTCAGAAGGAAAAGTATGGCAGATATGGACTCGAAGCAAATTCCTAAAGATATTGTCGGTTCAAATAACAGTCTCATTATGTTCTTCAAAGCTAGCCTAAAGAATTCTCTCTTGGCCTCGGCAAGTCAAACTGATACTACTGCTACTACTTGCTCGATAGGAGGCAGTATCGTTGATCTTGATCACAGCAAAAATTTGACTTCTCTCACTGAATCATTATCGATGAACTCAGTCTCAACATCGACTCCAGGAAGCAACAGTCTGAAGCAACCATCAATACTTAAAGTTTCGAAGATGAAAAGCTCTCTTCTAACTCCAAAGAAGGTGTCACAAGAAAAAGTTACATTCAGTTCAGAAACGAAGAAAGTTAAGTTTTCGTGAATTCAATAGGTTCGAATTCAAGGTTTAAGGATAGTAATCCATGTTTTTCTTTCATGATTTTACTCTAACTTTACCTATTTTATCAATTTGCTGAGCTAACCTAGCTGGATTTTTTAAAAAATATGTATTGATTGTGTATAAGTCCATAGCTTTTTGAATTTTTCTTTTTAGTGGGTTTTTGATTAAAAGATCAGTGGGTCTTTGTCGAATGATTCTGCTCTTGAGTGACTGAACTCTCTAAAATTAGACTTAAAATTATTGTTTCAAATCTTGATTGAATTAATATGGATGAGGTTTGCATCAATTGCTCAGCTAAACTCGAAGCTGATGACCTCTGCACAAAACCGATCTGCCGCATGTGCTATCTGCTAAACGAGCGAGAAAACCAATCTTCCATAAAGAAGAGGTCCAAGGATCGACCCGAGATGGATGAGATCATCGAAAATATTTTCATCGGAACCGAGGTCGCCTCCGCAGACCTCGAATTCTTGAGACAAAATAAAATAACACATATACTCTCTTTGTTGCCTTCGGGCACATCAAGATTCCCAAATGACTTCACCTACTGCCACATAAAAATTGAAGATCGCCCAGAAGCTGAGATAGTCTCCCATTTTGCCGAAGCAATTGAATTTATCAAGAGTGGAAAGGTGGTCTTTATTCACTGCATTGCTGGCCAGAGTCGCAGTCCAGCATTCTTGATCGCTTACCTGATCAAAGAGAAGGGATTGAGTTTTGAAGAAGCTTATAAATTAGTAAAATCTAAGCGAGTTAGAGCACGTCCGAACGACGGATTCCTTGAGCAGCTTAAGAAGTTTGAGCAGACGGTTAAGGAAGAGCTGAAACAGCAGGCTGGAACTTCTGGAGGTGAAGTATCAATAGAGAAGAGTATATAAATCATTGATAGTGATTTGGGCATATATATATATCTAAAAAGGCGATGAGCGTTAAGTCCTCACTTGCTGCCTGCTAATTTTCTTACGTGGTCTTAGTTTTAGAGCTAGAGGTTTAACAATCTTTAAATTTACTGCTACATTGAATTGAATGATGAATCTCTTTAATTGCATTAAGATTCAAATATGGAAACTTAGCTAGTGTAGACCTCGATCAGTGAATACTGCTTAAGATGATTGCTATGCTTAACTTGTTACTTGATTGAGAAAAAAACTTCATGAAATTTGAAGGTGATAAGATGTATTTTCTTAGGATTGCTTTCTGCTTGGTTTGGTTTTGAAGCTTCAGAATGAGCTATTTGCTGATGAGTGAGCCGAGAAATTTGGTCTCTCTGGCTTGAGAGTATTTTAACATTTTGTAATCCAAAACTGAGTGGAAATAAACTCAACTGAAGGCTGTGGTTCTACATACTCAGTGCAAAATTACAATAGGAAAAAAAGCAGAGAATGATTTGTATGAGTGTTCAAACAGAAATAAAGAGTTAGGGAGAGAGAGAAAGAAAATTGTGATTTGCAGTCACGATCTTTGATAGATTAAAAAAAAGAAAGTTGCCTTCCAAATCTTGATATCAATAAATCAAAACTTTGAATATCTCTAGCTTAAATTAATTTGCTTAAAGCTACAAATATCTAACCAAATAATTTCCGTGAAATCCGCTTTTAGCAACTGTTCACGTATTGGTATTGAGTGAGGTGCCCCTCTAGACGGAAATGAGAAATCTTCTATCAAATTAGTCATAAATTTTGGAAAAAGAGCTGCTAATTACCAAATCGAAAATCTCAAATCGATTCTCGGAGCTGAGAACCCTAATCTCTCAATAACGGCTGTCTTTACACCTGTTTCAGGCAAGCATAAGGAGCTTGAAACCATTTTTTCAGAAGCCATTGAAGCAAAATTGAAAGACTACACGACTAGAAATATTAGAAAAACTTATTCAGCGTAAACTGGTTTGATTCAAGGTCATCCAGAACGGATCCAATGTCGTCCTTCTTATTAAGCTTCGTGAGTGGTTCAATGCTCTTCAATAAGTCGAGAAGTTTTATATCAAGCTTGATCCTTCGGAAGTCTTGGTGAGGAATTCGAGCATCAACGATTTCCAGAGAACAGCAAACATGGAGCATTTTTACTATGGTATCTAGTAAATCGTGAGCGTCAATAGCGCTGACAAAATTGAAATTAACAGCGGCTTGCTCAGAATTAGCCAGATCTTGAATTCCTATGTCGAGAAATGCACTTATTTTGCTCCTTGAGTGTGCTTTCTACAGCAGGGCGAAGCTCATTTCGGGCAGTCCTTTACCACTGTTAACCCTTGTAAAGACTGTGGATGTAGACTTTTCGTTCAGAGACGTTGAAGAACTCGCTTCGACACTTAAGCAAACCTTTGGAACTGAAAATAGCAAGCAAATGGTCCAATTGCCTAGAGTATCGCAATTGTCATCAGAAGAAAAAGAGCGAGTTAGAAGAATCACTGAGGTTCTTCAAACCGAAATTAATGTCTCTGTAAGGTTGGAGAGTACCGCTGCTACACATTTGGTCGTTAAAGTTCCAGGATTCGATAACATGGCAATAACACCTCAAGGCTATATATGAGATAACGAGCATGGCTCAGTTACAACAACGGACTAGGCTTTCTCTTATCTCTCTCGCTCCTCTAAAAAATCAAAAAGAAGCATGATAGAGCTTAATAAAGCGTATGATAATTCACCTTATGGTCATTACTGTGAGGTGTTATTGTAGACAAAGGAGTACATTGACTTGACTGCTTTGAATAGTAATTGCATCTTAACTATAATCATAATTTTGGTGAGTATAGCCATGTACGTTAAGAATACCTTCTCCAACCCAGATTCCAATCAAATGTTTTCATTTCATGGTCCTTAAACGCTCTCTTTCTGCAGCAAGTTTTTTTTTTCCAAATTGAAGAATGTTGCTGTCCGTTATCCGAGTCTCAAGTTGCAGAAGTTAGCCATGCTCTCGTCTGACTGTGAATATATAGTTCTGGTTCCTATTAATTCAGCCCAAAAAAAATGAGGAACCAGGGTATCACCTTCAGATACGGAGGAAAATAAATTCCTTTTCATGTCACTTCGATTTAGCTTGACTTATTTATTATCCATAATGCATTCATAATAAGTGATATAGATTTCATTTACCAGGGTTCTGGAAATCATTCTCTTCCTTTTGTAAAAGTAGTAGTGGTGGCTCCTACTTGATTTTTTGAGAATAGTGAAGCTTTTCAATTTCTGCTCTTGAGTCTTAAAAAAATAAATACCGATTAATGAACCTTTCGAGTACAAGAGATATTAAATTTATCTTACGTGTAACAACAAATATCTAACTAAAAAATTTATTGGCATGGAATCCACTTCTAACAACTGCTCACGTATAGGTATTGAACTAGGTGCCCCTCTCGATGGAAATGAAAAATCTTCTGTCAAATTAGCCATAAATTTTGGAAAAGGAGCTGCTGATCTCCAAACCGAAAAGCTCAAATCGATTCTCGGAGCAGAGGACCCTAATCTCTCAATAGTGATTGTCTTTACACCCGTCCCAGGCAAGCACCAAGAGCTTGAGACCATCCTTTTAGAAATCATCGAAGGAAAATTGAAGGATAAATTTACTCGAGATATTTCAAAGCTCTTTGGCTCTGGATTGGTTTCACACAAGATTATCCATTCTGGATCCAATGTCATTCTCCTTATTAAGCCGGGTCCTACTGTAGAAGGCATGCTCAAAGAACAAGTGGGCGCATTTCTTGGCATGGGATTTCAAGATCTGGCTAACTCTGAGCAAGCCGCTATTAATCTTAATCTGGCGAGTGCTATCGAAGCTTATGATTTGATCGAGTACCACAACAAGAAATACTCCACAGTAGCTGCTCTCTGGGAATCATCGATGATTGAACTTACAGTTAAGACCATTGAAGGATCAAAACTTGACACCAAGTTTCTAGACATATTGAAGAGCATTGTGCCATTCATTTCTGCGGGTCCTTTGCCCTTGCTGCAACTTCTGAAGACTGTGGATGTAGATTTTTCGTTCAGAGGTGTTGAGGAACTCCCTCCAACACTTAAGCAAACCTTTTTATCCGGGAAGAATAAATTTATGGTTCAAACTCCAAGAGTACCTCAAACAAAAATAGATTCTGAAGAACTTCCGCTCGTTAAAAGAATCACTGAGGTTCTCCAAACCGGAGTTGATGTCTATGCAACATTGGAGAGTGTCGCTGCTGCACATTTAAGCATTAAAATTCTAGGAATTGGCGTCATAATGACGACCCCTCAAGACTACGTTCAGGACAAAGATTATGTCTGGACATTCTAAAAAGAAAATGGTCCTATAAACTCTTAGGCATTTATGATATTAGTGAAAATCGTCGTATTTTCACATTTCTATCAGCTTGAGAAGTATATTTGAAAAAATAAAGAAGTAACTAGCTGACTAAGCTCTCTTAATTGAATTGCTATTCTAACTGATTGTTAGAATGAGTTAAGATAATATTCCGCAGTTTTTGTAGTGCATGAAATATTCTTTCAGTATGAAGGTCATCAAAGGACTAAACCTCCAAATTAGTAGTTTGCTGAAGCCTCTTGGGTCTTGGATTGATGCTAGTCTACAATACAAAGTGATAATATAGAAAAGCTCTTCTTCCTACCTTGATTTTCAGGGAAACCAGAGAATATTTATCTTTATTTTTTTTCTCGCCTCTTTTTTCAAATAAATATTTTATGATTCCAACCTGGAAATAATTAAAATATCTCGAGTATAATTTATCTTTATATCGTTTTAAATGGAATCCAATCCTAACAATTCACGTATTGGTGTTGAACTAGGTGCTCCTTTAGATGGGAATGAAAAATCTACCATCAAAGTTGCATTGAATTTTGGTAGAGGAGCAGCAGATCTCCAAACCGAAAAACTAAAATCCATCATTGGAGCTGAAGATCCTAATCTCTCACTCGTATTCGTTCTTCCTCCGTTACCCGGCAAGCATCAAGAACTTGAGGATGTCATAAGAGAGTATATAGAAGGAAAGTATGATAATCCCGGTCCAAAAAAACTGCGTGGACTAGTTGAATCAGGAATGATTACTGTTAGATATTTTCCTTCTGGCTCCAATGTCGTTCTTATTCTGCAACCTGGTCCGCTGATAGAGCCGATTGTCAAAGCCCAAATAGAAAGGTTCCTGAGTATGGGCATTCAGGATCTCGCTGATTCTGAGCAAGCTGCTATTAACTTGAATTTTGCGAGCGCTATTGACGGCTATGATCTTCTCGAGTACCATAACAAAAAGTATTCATCATTAGCTGCTCTTTGGACATCCTCAATGTTTGAACTAACTTTAAAGACTGTAGGAGGGTCAAAGCTCGACACCAAACTCCTTGATCTGTTGAAGAGCATGTTGCCATTCCTTTCTGGCAGTCCTCTGCCATTGTTGCAGTTTGTGAAGGCAGTTGATGTAGATTTCTCATTCAGAGATATTGAAGAGCTTCCCGCTTCATTGAAGGAATACTTCGCAACAGGGGATTCAAAAGACGCAATTCAAGGTCCAAGAATTCCACAAGGGTTAAAAACCCACCCTGTAGGCAAATTGTTGGAGAGAATTTCTGACACTTTGAAATCAGATGTGGAGATATATCTAACTCTGGATAAAGTTGCTGCCATCAATCTAAGTATCAAAGTGCCCGGATTTGGTGATATGCTGCTCACACCTCATGAATATATGGTTTAATTGTGACCTTACGCTGTTCTATCCGATAAAATGCATAGAAAATATCTCAAGCTTAGATAAGAAAAACATAATTGACGAATTCTAATTCGTGAAAACTAAAACGAAATCACTCCATGTTTAGAAGATTCCCAATTCATCTCATGCGAGCAAAATCAAAATTCGCTAGAAATTAATAATGTCTTGTTAGTCTTTGAAAAGTACGGAAAGATAAATCGCTCTCTCATTTTGTCAAAATACGTGGATTGAACTATGTCAACGATGTATTTCAGAAATCACTTAAAACCTGGAATTCGCTGCTTTTGATTCTGTCAACTACATATGACTTGCTCATTTTTTAAATCTTTTTTCTCAACACACATTCGCCTATTTATAGACATATATTGATGGGAAACTTTGGATGATATGGAGTATTAGTATAACTATCGATCGATTCCATTTCTCTTAACTACCTAAAAAAATAGGTTCTATGAAAAGTTTTCAAACTGATATTTGAAGCAAAAGCAAGAATATGGAAATATTTAAAAATATATTACAGACCTATATCTTTTAAATGGAACATAATTCCAACAATTCACGAATCGGCATTGAACTCGGCGCTCCTATTGATGGAAATGAAAAGTCTTCCATAAAGTTTGCATTTAATTTTGGGAAAGCAGCTGCTGATCTTCAAACTGAGAAGCTCAAAGGGATCATTGGGGCTGAAGATCCAAACTTTTCAGTGGTGATTGTATTAACTCCTGTTCCTGACAAGGAGAAGGAGCTCGAAGCGATTCTGAAAGATATTATGAGAGGAAAAGCAAAAGGTAAATTAGCTCGAGACGCATCAGAGCTCCTTGAATCTGGATTAGTTTCATACAAAGTGATCCATTCCGGATCTAACGTGGTCCTTCTCCTTAAGCCAGGATCAGCCAACGAAGCAATGCTTTATGAGTATTTAAGAGTGGCTCTCGAATTTGGAGTTCAAGATCTCGTTAATACTGAGCAAGCAGCCATTAACTTCAATTTAGTGAGTGCTATCGACGCTTACGATTTGCTAGACTACCACAGCAAGAAATATTCAACGTTAGCCGCTTTGTGGACCTCATCAATGATTGAGCTAACCATTAAGACCTTAGAAGGATCAAAACTTGATACTAAGCTGCTGAATATTTTGAAAAAACTCGTGCCAGTTATCTCAGAAAGTCCTTTCCCATTATTGCAATTTGTAAAGACTGTTGACGTGGACTTTTCGTTTAGAGATGTTGAAGAGCTGCCAAGTTCACTGAAGCAATTCTTTGGATCTGAGGATGATGACACAACTCTCATCCAATTCCCGAGAGTTCCCGATCATTTAAAAGATTCTGATGAAGTTGTGCTATTTAAGAGGTTGACTGAAGTGCTTGAAGCTGATATCGATGTTTACATGACTGTCGAAAAAATTGCTGCTGCTCAGCTGAACGTGAAGATTCCTGGGTTTGGCGTCATGTTGACAACCCCGGTCGATATATAGGAAAAAAAATCTGTTGATATGGATTTGATAAATTTTTTCTTTTGAAGACATAACGGAACATTAGTGTACTGGTTGCTTTCAAGTGGGTTATGATGCTAGCTTAGAGCAATTCTACATGAGTCTATTAACATAACTAATTAATTCTCACGAAGAAGCTTTAGATAATTTAGATAAATTTATAGATAATACTGCTACATATCTGAAAATGGAATCCAACCCAAACAATTCGCGTATTGGTATCGAATTTGGTGCGCCAATTGATGGAAATGAGAAGACTTCCATCAAGCTTGCGGTGAATTTTGGAAGAGGAGCTGCTGATCTTCAAACCGAGAAGCTCAACGCGATCATCGGAGCCGAAGACCCTAATCTCTCACTCGTATTCGTTTCCACACCTGTTCCGGGAAAGAGCCAAGAATACGAGGCTATTCTCAAGGGCATTTTGGAAGGCCAAGAAAAAGGCGGTGATAACCCTCAACTGGTGACAGGTTTGATTGCGCAAGGGTTAATTTCATACAAAATCATCAATTCTGGAGACAAGTCTATCCTCATTCTTCAGCCTGGTGCAGCTGTCGAACCGATGATCAAAGAACAAGTAAACATGTTCCTCGGCATGGGAGTCCAAGACCTCGCTGATTCTGAGCAAGCAGCTATTAACTTGAATTTTGTGAGTGCCATAGACTCATACGATTTACTCGATTACCATAACAAAAAATACTCGACCTTAGCCGCTTTTTGGACGTCCTCGATGCTTGAACTCACAGTCAAGACTGTGGAAGGCTCGAAACTTAGTGCCAAGCTTCTCGATCTTTTGAAAAGCATTGTGCCATTCCTTTCCGCCACACCTTTGCCATTGTTGCAATTGCTGCAGTCTGTTGATATAGACTTCTCCTTCAGAGACGTTGAAGAGCTTCCACCTTCATTGAAATTATACTTTGCAACTGGAGATGACAAAGTATCCACCCAAATTCCAAGAGTTCCAATCGGTCAAAAAGATAGTGAGCCGGCTCAGCTGATTAAGAAATTAACTGAGGTTCTGCAGCCTGATGTTGAGGTATACGCAACTTTGGATAAAGTTGCCGCTGTTCAACTCAGTATCAAAACACCAGGATTCGGTGTCATGCTGACTACTCCTCATGAATATATCGTATAAGCTTCATGCTCTAATGCATATTGAGTTATCTCTTTCACAACCCTAATTCTTAACAAACACAACAGCCAATTTTGAATTGAGTTAGATGCATTAATCATACAACGCGATAGCTCGCGTAATCAATTCACAGAATTCATAGCTATCTTTTGCTACAAAGGAGTTGCTTGACGTTATTACAGTTATTACAGTTCAATTTTTCAGAATTTGTTTATTGTAGGGGGTTCTTTTTTGAACTTATACAGAAGGTTTTATACAGAAAACATCTAATTATTGAGGAGGGATATTTTTAAAAGTCTCGCAAAGCGCAATCACTCCACATGCAATTCTCGCGCCTGAATGTCCAGTTGTCTTTGAATCAGGGTAATTTCCTCTTCCAAGGTCGTCTTGATCTGCATGCACCACAACCGAGCGACCAATTACGCTATTCTCACCAAAAAGCGAGATCAACTCATCAGTCATTGCCGCATACGCAACCCCTTTATCATCGGTTTTCAGATTGCCAAGGTCACCAACATGTCTCTCTTTGTCCAAAGGACCTCCATGTTCTTTTCCATGAGGATTAAAATGTGGTCCAGCCGATTTGCATCCTTCCGTCAGATCTCCATACTCGTGGATATGGAAGCCGTGGAGGCTATTAGGCTTTAGCCCGCGAACATGCGCTATGATGTTAGTTTTCGAAGTTGGAGTATCTTGGGAAAAACTCACAACTCCAGTGACACCGGAGCCTCCATCAGGATAGAGGATACTGATTGCGTTACGTGTAGCGCTTGGCTTGCTGTCAGCGTTATTGACTCTTGATCTGGTTGAAACAGCGAGAGTGCAGAGAGAAGCTGCGAAAAGTGACTTTAACATCGATTTATTTATTGCTTTCTTTCTTTTCAGAATGATATTTAATCAATTTACAATTCTACGCGATATGAATGCAAAAATGTAAAAATCAGTTCTCAAGCCATATTTGCTTAATATCATGTATAGACTTATCTTATAGTGACTATTTAAGGTGTCCTGAAGGAGTATTTTTAAGTTGCGCTGTGGAAGTATTATGGCTTTGAATCTTTAACCATTTTCCTAACGACCTCTTCGTAGTTGATGAGTCCATCGCGATCGAGGTCGCAGGCTTTGATCATGTCGTCTAACTCGTCGTCTGGGTATTGCTCTCCGAGTGTTTTAAAAATAAATCGCAGCTCGGCAACTGATATCACTCCGTCACCGTCTCGATCGAAGAGCTTGAAAGCTTCGATGAGCTCTTCTTCGCTGCTGCTTTGCTTAGATTTTCGAGCGATAAGTACCAAAAATTCCGGAAAGTCAATTTTGCCGTTTTCCAAGTGCTCAACTTCTTTCATCATGTCTTCTATCTCAGATCTAGAAGGGTTTTGTCCCAAAGCCCAGAGGGCTTGAGGTAGTTTGCTGGTGGGGATGCGTCCTTCATCGTTTTGATCGAATAGATCGAAAATTTCCTTAAATTCGGTGATCTGATCGTCGGTGAATTGAGCTGCCATTTATTTTTTTTGTAACAACGCTTTTGAAATAAGGTTAAAATTTAGAACCGAAAACTATCAGACTTTTTGCGACCGTATTTTTCTAAAGAAAATTAAGCAAATTTCTGCTTCAGGATGATCTTATGAGCTTCATTAAACAATTTTATGCCTTAATAACTCTCGAAATAGCTGTTAATCTTGATAGTGATGTGAAATTGATTGGAGAGTGATGCCCATTCTGTTGCATATAATATTGTATTCATTCAAAGGTGATCGTCCTGACGCAAGCCTCACTAGTTCACTAGCAATATGACATTCTAGCATTCAACTAAGAGTAAGTCCCTGATTGCGATATCTTCATAGCTTTAACTGTGTGCTGTACAGGAGGATCATAGATTCGTGTGCGAAAAATTTAAAAAGTATTGAGAATAGAATCCTGGTGATATAATCCTCCCTATAAGGATAATTGATAGTGCTTTGGCAAAACAGCGTGTTTTTGTTTCATTTCACAGCACAGGGTTCCTGCTCAGATTCTGTTCTACTTCTAGAAAATATTAGAGGAACAGAAGCACACTGACATAGCCCGTTTATTTCTTAAGTTATTAGATACTCCGTAATGTAGAGGATATAGAGGTCGCTTTCTTTTTTTTTACACATACCACCCGAATATTTCCAGTGCAGAAGCCTTAATTTTTGACATTTTTTATTTTCGGATAAGAGCAGGGTTTTTGCATTTCATTTAGAGTAATAAATATATTTATTCATGCAGATGTAGTTTGAATTGGAGAACGTGAGTGAATTCAATAGGTAGATAATCAGATAGAAAGATAAAAAGGTTTCTGAATGTAATAATATACTCTATAAATTTTGGTGGACGGGTCAGCAACAATAATAAATATAATATGATAGTAAAAAAAATTATTTTTCAGAGAGAGATAGAGAAATCTTTTTTTATCTCCTCTCTGGATTTGGATTGCATACATTTCGAACTTTCAATCAATCACTTAAGGAGCGATTTCTTCAAAGATTGGAAGTCTCTTTTTTGCAGGAATCTT
>ENA-UOTZ01000911-UOTZ01000911.1-compost-metagenome-genome-assembly--contig:-NODE-911-length-23046-cov-9.206104_pt1 | contig 23046 bp, 28 predicted proteins | sample MGYA00238144_ERZ746983 | MGnify/ENA primary metagenome ERZ746983 (study PRJEB28759, sample SAMN06268863) | compost metagenome | isolation source: single cell | place: USA: California, Emeryville, Joint... | reverse complement strand
TCTTATTTCATCTTCCAGCGCTGCTCTTTCCTTAGAAAACGCAGAAACTAGATCTCTTCGGACATTCTCCACTTCGTTTCTTTTATCAGCTTCCCCATCAGCTATAGCGTCAGCAAGTCGTTTCTGCAGCGTGAATGATTCTCTCTTGAGCTCATCATTCTCATCAAGTCTCTCCCTCAACTGCTCCATCTTATCAGCTAACCCTTCGTTCAATCGTTCGATCTCATCAGTGAGAACTAAAATTTTCCCTTCATAATCTTTCAATTTTCTGCTCAAATCATCAATCCGGCTTTCTAAATTCTCTCTTTCTTCTCTGAAACTTCTCATCAGTTCATTTCTGGTCTCTTCAGCAGCGATTTTTTCCCTCACGACTATTTCTCTTCTCAGTTCATCGACTATCTCTCGATGGCGCTTCTCCTCATCTTCCATTCTTATCTTCCAAACATGTCCCTCTTTCTCAAAACTCTCGATTTCTCTGGCTTGTTTGTCATTCTCTCGTCTAAATTCTTCGAGTCGCAACCAAAGTTCCTCGGCTCTCGCTTTCTCATTTTGCAATGATTTGTCCTTCTCGCTGACTTCTAAATCAAGCAATTCAATTCTTTTCGTAAGCTCTTGAACAAGTGAAGGAAGAGCCAAAAGTCTCTCGTTATCGGTTTTCACATTATCGAATTCCTCCGTTTTGTTTCGAAGCAGAGCGTAAAGCTTATCGACTTCTGCTAATAAACTCCTATTGTTAGTCAAGAGCTCAATATTTGATCGATCAATCAACGCATAATCCTCCATTTGATGTCGCAACTCATTTATGCGTCTGTCTTTTTCCTCGAGCTGGCGATCTTTTGCTCTCAAGGCCTCTTCGAGGTTTCGAACGTTTGAAGATACCATCACTAACTGACCTTCTAATTCAGGGATTCTAGAGTGCATGCCAATGGTAGAAGTCTTAAGTCTTGAAATCTCAGCGCGTAAAGCGTCATTCTCTTGCCTTAAGTATATATTGAGCTGGTTAACTCTCTCGATTTCAGAGTGCAAAGAGATTTGTCCTGAGATATCCGGTTTGTAAGCTCCAAGGTATTTATTCTGAAGTAGAGGAGTCGGCGACAGAGACAAATTCACTCTTGGAGAATATAGTCCGAGTCCTGGATCTTGGATTCTTGGACTAACACGATCGAATTTGGGGTCAGGTTTATATCCATCTCCGATTACTCTAGCAGATAGTTTCGAATAAGGGCTTGATAGTGGGTGTTGGTTCATTTATTGACTGTGTGCGCAAAAGATGTGCAGAAACTGTTGGCAGTTTATTTGTAAAAATTATCTTTCGGTTTATTTCAATCTAGATCTGAGAGATCTTTTTGTGAATTTAATGGAACGGCAACTTTGTTAGATGAAATTCAGAGCGATATCAAGTATGAAATGTTGATGGAGTGGGGATATATTTTGAGAAAATTGAGTTGCTTTGAATTATTTGTTGAGCATCTTCAGATCTACTCTAACCTGCTGTAAATAGATAAAAAAAGTTTGTTCTGCTGAAAAAATCGTCCCTGTATCACAGGAAGAGGAAGGTCGTTGCAAAAATTCGAAATGATTCCACACAACAGCTTTCATTTAAAAAGGTTTTCGTCAAACACCTTAGAACAAATTCCGAATTGATCTAAAAGACGATTCGATGTTTTCAATAAAGCATTCAAAAAGTAGAGTCTTTTACGGAAATCAAGACGCGATTCATCATCATTCATTTCAAAAGTTAACAAATCCATCGACAAATGTGATGAATTATCAATCAAAGCTCTCGGCCAATATCAATCAAAATTTTTCGTTAATTCAATGGCTCAGTACCTTAGGAAATGACCTGCCTATCAATCTCTGCTATCGAAGCACATACAGCTCTAACTTTGAATTTTAATTATCTTACATTTACTCTGGACATGAAAAGTTAAGCACATCCAACAGTCACATTTTCTAAACTTAAAAATATTGTTTTTCAATTGTTTAAATCATGAACGAGAAAATATGGGGCAATAGCAAGAATGTTCATCATGGGGTCTCGTTTTCAGAATCCACTTCAGCTAATCCCTCTCCAAATAAAGCCTATCTAGCCCATTCCTCAAGCAAAGGTTCACATTTCAATTCATTCATAGTTTTCTAAAATAATAATAGAAGCTGGAGAGGACAGACCTCAAGTTAACGAGCTGACCCTCGATGATTTGACAGGAAGGAGCAAAGAGGAGGGTATATGCATGACCGAAGCGTTTATTTTACAACTTTGCAACCAGGTATAAGAGAAGGTGGATATAAATCAAAATTCGCAGGAGGAAACAAAAAAGAGATTCTAGAAACAAGGGAGTTAGCTTATTCTCCTTCATCATACAAAGGGTATTTTAATGACGCAGCCATCAAACTGAATTTTTCCTGTTTATTCAGCTCTCCTACCTTCCACAACTCTACAAGAATGAATATTGGCACCAACCCAGAAGGTCAAGATTCAATAGACAAGATCTACAATTTGGAATCTCCGGGTCAATCAGTCAATTCCCGACCTTTCTCTCTGCTTGACAAGCAGCCTGGAAGAAATTACGATATCGATGGTAAAAGTTCAGGAGCAAACATTAGTTTTTCTCGCAACTCTGGAATGAATGTATCGCCAGCCAAAGAGCATTCAAATAAATATCAGAACTTTCAATATGCATTTGAACAATCAGGCTCGACTCGACTCAGTTCGAACTATGATTTTAACAACTTCTCAAACAATAAAAACCGCTTGCAGAGTTCAAATATCTCTTTGGTGGAAAAGCGATCGAGAACCAGCTCAGTTGATCCTATCTCAGTAAAATATTGACCGTTCAAGCTGATGGCTAATTTTTTTATTGTGTGAATAGAAATTAAGCAAGCACTCTCCAGGAAAGCCTTGGGCTGATGACTATTCCAAAGGCAGTCGTGGCTCAGATATCGCCGTGAGTCTCCTGGCCAGTGCCTATCTGAGGAACAGCTCTAACAATAACAGCGAAAGCAAAGAAAATGAGCTTAAACAAAAGTTGCAAGCATTCACTAACCGTCTAGCTGAAATTCAGGAAGAATTCGCTCAATCGAAATTGTCCAGCAACGATCCCTACAAGATTTCATTGCATTCTGTGGCTCCATTAACGAGAGAAGAAGGGCTGGAGAGCGCTTCTTCAAAACAATTTAATAGCGGACAGAGACTGTTCAACGTATTTGAACATACTAACCGGTTCGAAAAATCACAGCCCTTGTCTTCCCTCGATCCTGCTGAACTATATAATCAATCCAAAGGAACTGAAAGTTTGACTACCCCTAAACCTGGCTTGCGAAGCAACGGACCAAGGGGAGATTATAAAGAGCATTTTAATGACATTAAGCTCAGGTAAGTATTCTAACCATTTTGCCAAGAGTAATCGTTCTTAGGTACTACAACACATTTCTGCCAGATGATGCCAAGATATTAGACAACCCCTACAAAATCTGGAAGTACAGAATGGATGCTAAACTTGAAAAGTCTGTTCAGGGCTGTATTGATGAATTCGCGCAGCTTCAGAACGAGATTAATTACAATTTATTTGAGCCAAAGTTTTGATTTCTGTCATATCTGAGCCTCTGTGGTTTTTTCAAAACTCATCTCTCGTTTAATTATTCAGATCAACTTTTTTGGTGATATGAAATGTCTATAATTCGCAATATATTTGCAACTACATTCTTAACGTATCTATCGCAATATATTATTCTCATCATTCAGATAAAGAAATTTATCGTTGCATGAAACTTAATTCGCTGTTGCAAGAGCATATTAGGCAGAAAAAGACTTGTAAACAATTATAGTTTTGAAGATTCGATAGGAAGAAAATACCACATTCAAGAAAATATTCAAACACAATTCCATCGGCAGCTATGAATATGTAATCGTTTTGAGAGACTCGAGCTTGAAAAAATGAATAATGAACATTAAAGCTCGGCTTTTCCGTATTTTTCTTGAAGTCCGTTAAACTTTTGCTGCGATTCACGTAGATAGGCTTCAATATCTGCATTCACTTGGTCTGCTATGACAGAGCTCATGACGCTGCTTTCATAAGAGATCTCAGTTGGTTGTTTCTGCACAGGTTGTGATTCAACCTCTGAGAAAATTGAATCAGAAACTTCTAATTTCTGCACGTTGCGTATTTCGGGTTTAACAACTGTTTCCTGAATTTTATTTTCAACTTTTGCTCCTGGTGACTGTCGAAAAAATATCTTGGACTCTGCTTCTTCGATTTCATCGGTGTTCTGTATTCTTCCTTTGGCTAGTTGCTCAACTCTCTCGGCCTCCTCTTTCTGCTCTTCTTTCTCAAGAAATTGTTTAATAATTGGGTTTTGTCGGTATGCTGTCATGCATTCTTTCCAAAGATGTGGTTTCTCTTGGTTTCCATGATTATTCATGAGAGCTTCCACTATCAAACAACATTCGCAATAAGGAGAAGTTAGTTTGTTGGCTGTGAACAGCGGACGGTCATTCCTTTTACAAGCTTTGCAAGCTGATCGGTTCATAATGCAAATATTTATTTAATTATGAGTGGCAAAGATCGGTTGATCTCAAATCATTCTGATTTGATTAAAAGGAAAAACGAGGTGTAATTCTAGGATTTATGAACTTCATAGCTCTATATTAGAGAGCGGAATTATTAGTTGCATCCTCAACTCATCTGATTGGAAAAAAACATCGGAATTTATCATCATGGAGGAGAGATTGAAGCTTGCAGATGAAATAATTCAATTGATGAACTATGTATGGGTGAAAGGTTTCTAGTAGAGAAATTTGAACCATCTTCAGCATTTTTAGTGAATTAAAAATAAACCTCTTGAATTCGAGAAATAAGTGACTTTTGGCTATAATCGTCTGTGATATCAAGATAATTGATGTTTACAGCATATTTTTTGATAAGAACTTTTTCAATCTTTTCCAATTACAAAATTCAACGACACAAATAAAGTTGAAGTGAATTATCACTGACTACTATGCCAGCAGCCACATGAAGACATAACTTTACTTGTATTTTCAAAAATTTGATCATTTAGTTAGTTATTCATTTATACCCACTTTTTTTGCGAAGAAGTATATAAATTATGAAAACCATACTGAATATTTCGAAAATAACGCCTTTCTTCACGTTTTAACTTCCATCATTATTATTTGACACTTAGATTTTGCTAAACTCGTTCTGATATTGCTTCAGTAGTTCTTGATTTGTTCCAACTACAGAATTAATAGCCTCTGAAGAAACAAGTTACTACTGAAAAATTTATTATTAAATACCTTCTTGCACATATTCTTGGTCGAAGTTATCCATCCAGTTGTCTCCCGACACCTTTGGCTTGAATGGAGGAGCAACCTTCTTAGCATAGAGTTTCTCCCAGTCTATATCTTTAAACCAGGCATGCTTTTTAATTTCGTCGAAATCACCAACAGAACCAAGACGTTTTTTCACATCACGATTCAGGAGCTTTAAAATGAAGTCTTTCCCCTCTGCAGAAACCTCCGGTGCTGGAGGGAACTTGACTGGAGCCGTCTGAATTAGCTCGTACATTGTGCTCGTGTTCTGATGATAAAACGGAGGGATACCAATCATTGTCTCATACGCAAGGATTCCCAAAGACCACCAATCAGCTGCTTTTCCATGACCCTCGCTTGTGAGAATCTCTGGCGCTGTGATTTAATTGAAAAGTTACTTGCTAATGTCAAGAAAGTGCCATCTTACCTAAATACTCCGGAGTTCCAACGAAAGAGGTTGCAAGAGTGTCTTTCTTAAGGAATTTTGCCATTCCAAAATCTGTTATATGGACAAACCCTTCCTCATCAAGGAGAATGTTTTCAGGTTTTAAGTCTCTATATATAATGTCTTTTGAATGGAGATGTCCAAGTGCCATTGCCACAGACGCTACGTAGAATTTAGCTCGTGACTCGGTGAATCTTCTCGCGTTTTTCAGGTGCTGGAAGAGCTCGCCTCCTCTACGAAAATGCAACTTTTTAAAATCGACAGTTATAAAATCTAGTACTTCATAAATTCCATCACGAAGAAAATCTTTTCAGGAGTTTGGAAAGCGCACTCCATCCCCACAAGGAAAGGGTGATCGATCTGAAACAATTTACTATTATCGGAAACTGATAGCGTTAAATTACGGTCTCAAGAATCATTTTTTCTGTTCTCGTGTGCTCAATCTGATCCTTGTCAATCAGCTCTTCCTTCCTCAGTGATTTCATGGCAAATATCTCTTTTGTTTTTTTTCTTTCCACAAGCATTACCTGTATGTAAGTAGCAGAAAATATTAACTTTTTAGATGAGTCATCTTTGTTACCTTGCCAAAAGCTCCTCTTCCCAGAACTTTCAAGAGGTTGAAATCATCTATGGTAATCTCATCTTCTGATTTCTTCTTGGAAAACAGAGTTTTCGTCCTTGCTTTTTCTATTTTCATTGCCTCTTCTACGTCCTGCGAGGTATTTTTCTAAGAATTTGAAAACTTTTCGAGAAGGGGTTTATCGAATAGTATTCACCTTCACAGCATCAGAATTGAAGTACAGAGGCTTATCGGTCGGGATTCTGGAAATGCCTTTCTTTTTATCAGCTTTAGTTGTTGTAAATTGAATCAAGTTTGGGTCTTCCTATGTATTCAAAAGACATTAATGAGTTGAAATTCAACAGCATTGAACTATCGATTCTTACCTTGAAGTAGAAAGCTAGTAGCCGATCTTTATTCCCTTGAACATATGCATTTGCAACGCTTTCAAGAATTTTGTCTCTTTTCTCCAGTGAAGAATAACGATAGTCGTATTCTTCAGGAATATGCACAACAAACTCATAGGAAGTTTTGCTGATGGTTATGCCAGCTATTTTTGAGACTGGAATTCGGCGTTTGATTTCTTTTGGGATAAAATAATGAAAAGGTTACGATAAACCTCAGGATTACTTAGGATTACTTGTTTTTGATAAATTGTAGATAGCTCTTGTGGTAATTAATAACCCTCTATCTTGTTTCTTTGCTATCTTATTATACTTCTGCACCATAGAACTGAGCAGTATTTTTTCTACAAGTTTGAAGGTAGTTGTGTGTTTTCATCTTTTCATCTCAATAATAAAAGTCACCTCCCGCTTCAAACGCTTTTATAATATTCTTCTCCTTCGCACAATGCAGGTCGTCTGCAACAACATCGCTCTTTTCCATTCTTTTCTAGGCAGCAACAGAACAATTGACGTCTTATAAACTAGTTGTTTACCTTTTGTAGTTGATTTATTTTAATACTTTTAATCTAATCTTTTCTGCTGAGTTAGAAAATATACTCATCACAAATAAGCCTTACCTCGACAATAAATTTGATTGCAAGAAATAAAGAATGAACAATTCCTCGTTCGACTAGCCCAGCGGAGTAGGATAGTCACACTATAAGAACATGCTTGCAGAGAGCTAGATCATATTGTCCTACTGTGTTTACTGATCAGCTCTGAATGGAATTGAAGTGAGATGTGTAGTTGTGATTCGGATCCTTCAACTAAAAAAGAATATATATTATTATATATTCTGCGAACTTTAGATGAGTTTCTCAGAACTAGCGAGTGGCTATATGAATTTAAAACCTGGGATCAGATTAAGAAGAATTCGAGAGGAAAAAATAAATAAGATATTTAATCGTTTTAGTTATTCTTATCTGAGTTTATTATTTATCTAAAAGATTATCTTTGAATATAAAGAACAATTAGACTGGCTGAACTATGAAAAGTCTGTCAAAGGTAGCAGTTATTGGAGGTAAATATCTTAAGATTATCTCAATATATCCATGAAATAGCCGGCGCTTTTGGAACCGCAATGGCTCACGTCGCCGCTTCATCTGGGAAAAACAGTCAAGTTATGATCTGGGCTCGAGACAAAGAGGCTGTGAAATCGATCAATGAAAAACGCTCGAACCCCAAATTTTGTCCAGAGAAGAAACTTGCAGAGATTATTACTGCAACAACTGATCCAGAAGAAGCTTTAAGAAATGCAGACCTTGTTATGGGATGCTTACCAACCCAGATTACTCCTAAATTCCTCGAATCTGTGAAGAGTTTCTACCCTCTAGAGGCTCCTTTTCTCTCATGCTCCAAAGGTCTTTTTTGACTGATTAACACCGATTAAAATTTTTCGATAGGTATGATCGTTGCAAAAGAGAAGTTCCTCAGCGAAGAAGTGGAAGATGTATTTGGTCCTGGCAAACTGCGATACTCGATCCTTTCAGGACCCTCATTCGCTCAAGAAATTTTGGAAGATCATCCAACTCTTGTTGTGATAGCAAGCAAGGACGAAAAGGTAACACATCACATTTCTATTTTTTAAAAGGGGTTTCACTCTCTCTAGGCGGCCCTATTAGCTCAAGAAAAGCTTTCATATCGCTACTTTAGAGTGTATTCACACCATGATGTCATTGGCGTTGAAATTGCAGGCGCATTGAAAAATATCCTTGCTATCGGAGCAGGTATTATCGAAGGCAGTGGCCTCGGATTAAATTCTACAACGGCTTTTATCGCTCGTGGAACCAAAGAACTCTACCAATTTGCCAAATATTACCATGCAGAGTCACAAACCTTATTTGGTCTAGCAGGAATAGGTATGCCTCAATGAAACTTCTTGTTATTAAATGCCAATAACAGGTGATATCATGCTTACATGCTTTGGTCAATTGTCAAGAAACAGAACTTTTGGCTATCGACTTGGGAAGGGAGAAAAGGTCGAGGACATCATTAAAACATCAAAAGGTGTGGTGGAAGGTTATACGACCCTGGAGGTTGTTATTAAATACGCTGAAAAGCATAACATTGATATGCCAATCATCAGGTTATATTATTTGGGAGAAATTTTCGTCTTACAAATGTTTTTAGATGTATCGACGCATTTATCAAAGGTCAAATCGAACCGCATGAGGCTATTGACCTCTTGATGCTGAGGAAGCTTGAACATGAATTTGGAACCTTTTGAGATCTCATAATTTACTCTATTTCACTAACAAAGTATCTATTGATAAATGGATAATATTTCCATGAAATTTGTACAGACTCTCATTTGATTAACTTAATCATACTTGGATAGCTGTAAATTTCGCATAATCAACAATTAAGATCTTAGACTATGCAAATGAAAATCGATATAAACTTTTCAAACAAACATACCAACAAAAAAGCATCACATAGGACAAACTAAGCTATAATGAATACATTGCAAAGGACATTAATAATCTTCAGGGATTTCACTAATTAGATTCAGATGGCTCGCTAAATAAACGAGTACTGGACTTCGTATTTGTAATTTTATTAGAAAGCGGCTGTTGAGGACTCTTATTTATTCGGTCTTCTAAGGCACTTGTGGAATGTCTAAGCTTGTCTTCTTTTGCAAATTTCTTCTTCGCTTCTCTCCAGAGAGGAACATCCTCTCTCAAGAGCTTGTTATCCTGGAAAACTCCTCTAACGATACTTTGGCCAGGGAGATAGAGCTCACCAATCCCGTGCTGAAGGCCTTGTTTCCATTCACCTTTGTAAAAGGAACCGTCGCTCCAGAGAACCTCTCCATAGCCATCGCGAAGGTCATCTTTATAGTTTCCTTTGTAGACATTGCCGCTCGCCCACCGAAATTCGCCATATCCATTCTTTTTGTCCTTTTTAAAACTTCCGACAAATTTTTCATCTTTGGCGTTATGATAATATCCATGACCTTCTCTTAATCCATTGACAAATTCTCCTTTATATAATGAGCCATTCGACCATGAGTATTCACCGTAGCCCATAGGACGACCCCTTGAGAAGTTACCGACAAAACGATCTCCGTTCGCAAATTTTTCTCTCCCAAACCCATGTTTAAGAGACTCTTTGAATTCGCCTTCGTATTCATCTCCTAATCAATACAATATATTAATTCTAAAAGAATTCAAATATATTTTCAACCATTTCCCCATTTTTGTAGGCCTTTGCCATGCGCTTTTCCAGCTTTCCACTCTCCTTCGTAAAAATCTCCTTGACTGTTTTTCCAAACTCCATATCCTTCCTTATATCCACAGCTCCATTGCCCGTCATACAATTCTCCATTTATCCATTTAAAAATACCTTTTCCATGCGGCTTTCCATTCTGAAATTCTCCTTCGTACAAATCACCGTTATGAAAAGCTTCTCTTCCAAAGCCACATTTATTATCTTCTTGCCACATTCCATCATAAACAGTACGATTATTATAAAACAGAACTCCTACAAACAAACCAGAAAATTAACTTCAAAGTACCCACTGCTAGTTTTACCATATCCCCATTTTTGTGACCCATTTTGGCATTCTCCAATATAATAGCCATTTTTCAGTTCCAACGCATGTAAACTCTCTATATTTTCTTTGAAAATACGAGACTCAGGATATTGTAGCTTATATTCTGCGAGCTTTTGTTTAATGATTTTCATGCATTCACTTTCAGCATCAGCTTCTACCACGGCAGTTTCTTTTGGCTCCAAAACCTCAGTCTCTGCTTTCTCTTGTTTGATAATTGGTAGCGAGAACTCATTAATTTGATTATCTATAGATTTTTCGCGAACTGGAGGGAGTTTCATTTCTGAGCGAGTGGTGGCGAGGAGATGAATTGAGTTATCTGTATTCACCAGACTTGGATTAGATGTTTTTCGAGATATATTCGCTATCAAACTGCTTTCTGAAACCGTGCATTTTGGGAGCTGATAGTATTCGCTGTAACTTGTAGTGTTTTCTTTGACTGGGCGCAATGCTGGTAGTTTATTATGACGGTTTTTTGATTGAGGGTCTTTCGAGGGGCTTGCATTAAGAGGTGGGAGTCTAGATGTATGATTATTTTTGGGATATGTCTTTAGCCTTAGAATTACTTCTTGTTTACGATGATTTTTGGATCTGTTATCTTAAAAAGCGAGTGAAGGATCATTTTCTGCCGTGTATTGAGTTGAACAGGTTTTTGGTGTCTCATTTTATATTCATCAAAAGCGGCTGTCATGCTCATGTCTATTATTCCTGTGCTTTTAAAAATTATTACTCTCACAATTTAATAAGAAAATTTAACCATTGGAACTCCTTGGAAAAATAGCCCACATTCTTTTATTCTTTGGCAATTGTGATGCGAGTAATGAGACTGTCTTGAGCAGATATAACTTGACTATCAAGATCCATTGATTGCTTTTTGTCCTAGTATAAATCCTGGAGCGAATGCTCGGCATGTCTAAGCATCCACGAAAACTAGGCATTTTCATTGTGAAGTTCATCAAATATGACATCTGAATTATCAATTGCATCTCTAAATTCCATTAATATTCACACTACAATAGAAATATATCATTATAGGTTCTTCCTGGCTGAATCTTGCTGTCTGTGAGATTTGTTATATGACAAACAAACTCGAAACATTTTCCCGAATTTCTAATCCAACTGATGAAGAAAATAAGGTTATATTATTAGATTAATGAGAGGAAGATAGAAAGAGTTCACAATGGTTGAATTCCTAATGAAAACGGTAATTAATTTCATCATCGGGATCGGATTCAAACTTGGTAAATTGAAATAAATCTTTCAATTATAAGTTATAAAATATATTTCCAAATCTTAATTCATGAGCTCAAACGTTTTTGAAGGGAGCAAAATCACTAATTATCTGCGTTTCATAGTGATATTTGCCTGTTTTTTGGTTTCGGACGATTAATATTCCCGTGATCTCAATCTCAACGAATGCTCTCAACTGTAACTAAATTATGTTGCAAGCTAATAATTCCATCTACCCACCAAGATGTAGCGTGTAACCTCATTTATTTCTGCTGTTTTGAAATTAACACAAAGAATCTCATTTCACACTCGTATTTGGTAATTCTTCTATTAATATGAAATATCACTTAATTTTAGTTCAATAAAATAAAGAAAATTTATGTAATAATTACATTCAACTTATCCTAATTAAATAACAGTCTGTGTTCAAATTATCCTTAATACAGAGATAAACAATTTATTACTCGGTTAGTTTAATGAATTAACAGGAGAGCTTGAATTCAATAGTCTTTGAAACGATCTTGCCGGTTTATCAGATGGCCCATGAAAACTTATTCACACAACAAGACAAAAAGAATCAGCGGGCATCTGAATTCTAAACAGTTAACCTAACGCGCAGACATTACACGGAATTTGCAGATTTTTCTCGTTCATTTTTCTTCAAGAAAATGAAAAAAATTGGAACTAATACGCAATTCCCATACACATAAACAAAAAACACATTATGGTCTTTTACTGCGATTAGCTTTAGCATTCATATTGCCTTTTTGATCATTAAATAGAAGAGTACTACCATTATCGCCCACATTTGAATCAACCCAGAGAGCGTTTTTCCCGAGTATTTCATCAAGTTTGTTTGTTTCAATCTTTTTCGGTTTTGTCTCGACGGGCTCATTCTATTTCAAAAATTAAAAGTCTCATGCCGATCCTCGATAATTTACTGAAGTTCTCCAAAAATCATATGGGTCATTATTCGTATTTTTCACGTACTTTTGAGGGGACATCTTCTTTGTTTGATCTTCTCTTACTTTCTCAGTAAACTCCTCCACCTGTCCATCTAAATTACTGCACAAATTGTCCCATGAATAAAAACTTTCACGCAACAATTTACTTGTCTCTATTGAGCCGATGAACTTCATAATCACGAGCTTTCAAGAGGTCGTTCAATCGTTGGGTTTCGGCAACTTGCTCGGTGTACAAATTTTTGTATTTCTTATAATCAGTCTGCAAGGAACTAATCATTTGTTTTCTGATTCCGAAACTGTGGTTATCTCAACTTACGCTATATATTCGTTCTTTCCTTTAATAACTTGCTTCAAATCTTCAATCTCTTTTTTTTGTCTCTCAAGTTGTTCTGCAAGATTCAATAATTTATGTTCCACACCAATATCAACTTCCTTATTAAGTTCGTTTCTGAAATAATAAATGAAGTAGTTGATACTTCAGGGAGACGAGGGTGGTTAGAGATCGGTTTTTGGTTTAAAGTGTCAAATAAAGCAGTAGATTTCTCCTCAAAAACTCTTTGTTGTGCCTTTAATTCTGCTTTACTGCTGGATTCGACATCAGCTTTGAATTGGTTGATTTTATCCTATTTGCCTGTGAATTTTGCAAGTGATGAAATGGCTACTTCGGTTTCATGAAGCTGCGGCACGAGTTTTGTTGGTTGTTGAGCTATATTAGTTTTTTGAGTTCCTCTATATGACATTGAAAATCAATTTATTCGGTAAAATCTGGGAGGAGTGATTATTTCGTCCTAAGATATGATATTATGGCCTGTGGGAGAAGAATGTGCATACTTAAGTGGAAGATAATGTTTATGCGAGCTTATTTGAGAGATTTTATTTTAAACTAGGTGGTGTCATAATTTTTACATGTTCAACAGATTATGAAGGTATGTAGATATACTTTGGTATAAGTAGTATTACTTCCATTAAATTAAAGAAGATTCCAAATTGTTCGGTACTAAACTCAAGTATATCGATCACATAAATTACTTACAATATATAGTAGTAGTAATAATTTACTTGAATAGGGAAACCTCTTCGAAGATGAATTAATCATATTAACTAATTTCTTAATAATTGCAAGTTGATGAAATTGCGACCAGCCATTTGGCTTGGACTCTGACGTTTTGAGCCTCGTGTTTTATATGTTTCTTGATACTTGACCAAAATTGCTAACAAAATCTCATGTAAATTCTGCGTTGCTTTTCAGACAGCGCAGCAACCGTCCTTCTTTTTCTTGGTGTCAGATTTTACAACAAGAGCTTATCTTTTTAATCTTGGATGGTCAAATGTGAGCGAGATGCTCCCTCTGATGGTAGAGGAGGAGGAAAATTTAATTTGATCATGCTTGAAAATACGCCCGACAGCGTGGGTTTACTTTGCTGACCAGAACCTTCCACACAAACTTGAAAAAATATCTTATCATCCTATGGTCAGAGTTTCGGACTGTGCTTTCACAAAGCAGAGAAAACCTACTCATATCTCGAAAAATGAAGGATGTATAGACACCATTTAGCGTTTGCAAAATTGTATACACATCGTAGGTAAAATTAAAGTAGCTGTCCTATCCTTACAGGAAGCACGATTCCAAACCATTATGGTAGTTCGAATAACGCAGACAGTGATTGCTATCAGCAAGTTAGTTAAGTTTAAGAATCACATCTAATTTTTATATCATTTTTTACTATTCGAGCATGAGAAAGGAGCTTTACGTGAAACAGCAGAGCAAAAACTTATTATAAAAAATAAACCTAAGCTTTCCTGACAAACTGCCAATGAGTAAGTTTTTTGAGTGCACTGTCTGGAAGTTTTAACACAAATATTCATTGTTGACTGGGGTCAATTTAAAAGTGAACATCTTCAATTGTTTAAACTGAGAAAATTAATAAAATTCTTGACAGAATGAGAAAAGCCAGAAAAAAGTAAGAAAACCTGCAACCAGGTCATCTGATCTCATCTTCCCTTAGTCTCAAAATCAAAGCCTTCACTTGGTCCAAGGACTCTCATGGATTGTTTGACTACGAAAATAACCATTTAACTGTAAATAAAGGATTGTGCAGACAAGATATGGACATCTATCGAAATGATAAAGAAGTTGTTTTTTTGGATCCAAACACTGAGGTCCCCACTCAAGGCATGGTCAACCTATGCAAAGTAAAGATGACAGGCGAAGGTATCATTTTCCTTGGCTTTTTAATTTTGAATAATATTTTGCCATCAGGTCAATATCTTGTAAGTTCTCCGAACGAATCAGTGCCGATTAATCTTGTTATTCGTAGTTTGAAGAGCAATGGGCAGCAAAAGGTAATCTTGCTTGTTCTTCTTGAAAAAATTGAATTATTTTGCAGGGATATGAATTAAACGCTGGGGATAGAGTGAAAGTAGGAAGAGTCGAATATTATATTAGAGAGGTCCGAAATGAGGACGGAGTCGTCAGAAAAGCGGCTAATGCGCCGCTGTGTTTGAACTATAATGATGTAGAGATAAAGTTATTATCAAATTTTTGACTCATCTATTTGTTAAATAGGAAATGGATGTCGAAGAAGAGAAAAATGAGGAACAAGAAAAGAAACATTGCAGGATCTGTTACTATGAAGAGTTTTGTGACGAAAAAGATGGACCTTTGCTCAAGTTCCTATCTCCTTGCAAGTGCAAGGGAACGAGCTCGTATATTCATTTTAATTGTTTGCGGGAATGGCTTGGGAGCAAAAGGATGGTTCAGAAACCAAATTTGCCTCCAGTGCAGAATCAGGCAACAACGAGCGAGCATTATCTGACTCAACTTCAGAATTATCTCACCACGGTGGGTCTTTCATCAACTGAGAATTTCACAGATATTTTAAATGGGTTGATTCCTTTAACTGCTAATCCTACTACGACTGGATCTCAACCACAAGAGCAGACAGAGATAATTCTAGAAAATAATGTGAAGAATCATTATTTCACAAACTTTTGCTGCGATGTCTGCCGTGAAAATTTGCCTTTTGTAATAATAACCAGCAAAGGAGACGAATACGAAACAGTAGACATCCCACGACCTGACAAAGAACCTTATCTCCTCTTTGAGCGTTTGTCTCAAGGCAAAGATACGAAAATTTTCTCCATTATTAAAGGTGTTCCAGGTCATCAAACCAAGCTGGTAACTAAGCTGTCAACTAATACGAGTGTTAATGAATTATTTTCCTGGTATTTAGGGAAGAGGACACAACAGCGATATTGTTATTTCTGATATTTCAGTCTCGAGATTCCACGCATTTATAAAGTATCAAAACGGCGGGTTTTATTTGTTCGATAAGAACTCGAAATTCGGAACCTTGGTCCAATTGCAAGGACCACTTCAAATTAAGAATGAAAAAGTGGGAATTCAGTGTGGCAAAACACTGATCACTTTCTCAGTAAGAGAGGAAAAAATAAGAGAAGAGGAGGAGGCCATGATGACAGAAACGGTTTCGCGGGTTATGAGAGAGCTAAGTATGGAAAGAGCGCAACATAGCAAAAAATCCCAAAACTATAAAAAAAAAGCCACATTGTTTGAAAAACGGAGTGAAAAATCAGGAGGTTCGAGACGGAGGAAGTGAAGGGACACTTGATGTAGAGGAAATAGCGCCGCCTGTGAATAAAGAGTTGAATGGCAGAAGTAAAAAGATCAGTAAAAGAAGCAAAAAATCCTCGAAGAAATAGCCAATGATAACCCAATTTTGTTAATATCTCATTTTGTACTCTCATAAACCAAATATGTCCAGTCATAACCTTTCAAAAGGGCATACAATAGAGTCTATAAAGTTTTTTAGTGTTTTGTTGATACTTTTCTAACATAATTTAACTATCACTCTAAAATTTACCATGTTATGTTATTCAGTAACTGAGTGCTCTCACTGAAATAGTAATACCTACCAGCGAAGAAAAAAAAACAAAGGAGCTTCTATGAAATCGAGCGATGAGCAAAAAGGATTATTAAGAGAGATATTCAAATTATAATTGCAAGAGCAGATCTATAAATCACATATATATATCTGATATCTCTTGAAAACTATATACGATAAAGGAAGTACTATTGGAGTTAGCAGCAAGTAAACATGAAAATTCAGCTTACAACCTTAGAGTCTCTTTATCTTAACTAGTTATTTCAGTAAGAGATCTGTAGCTTCATTTACTTTTGTTGCCAAAAACGTAGAGCCGCCTTTTGTTGAAAAATTATACAAGTGAGTTAGAGGTGAATAACGCCTGAATACCTTGATCAGGATGGTTCAAGATCATAAGTTTTCTGTGTCGAGATCTAATTTCCTCAGGAGTCGAAGTTTCTCTGACACCTAAGATGAGCTGCGCTTCTCTTCGAGTCATTGGATTCTCGAATGCACCCATATAGAATTTCCTACTCGCTGCGTTGAAAACTTCGCGTTTCTTTATTTTTCTGTACGTCCTTATTGCGAGTTTCGTTGCTAAAAGCCAACAATAGGTTAAAACTATTCAATCCCAAGTGATGAGCCAGTTTACTTCCTCCAATAACAAGAAGACCCAATCCAATGTACTGAAGCACCATGAATACTGTTCAAATTCCTGAGACGATTTTTCTTTTAAAAATTCAATAAAAATATAAATTATTCTACTACCAACTCAGCAAAATCTTTAAAATCCTCTCTCCCATGAGGATTAAAAGACCTTCATTCCTCTCCTACTTCCTTATATGCTATTTAAAACATCGATTTTACGAGTTCTATTCTTTAAGTTTTTCCACTTTTTCATGTATTCATCTTTTTGGTTATAGAAACTACTATCATTTCAGGCAGAATAGATAATACTTATTAAATATGCATTAGATAGAGTTATTAATGCTTATTTTTGGTTTTTGGCTACGAGTTTTCTGAGGACGTATTGCAAGATACCACCATTCTTGAAGTATGCGACTTCGACATCAGTGTTCAATTTCACGATCGCAGTGAAAGTGCGGCCATCGTTAACTTTGACTTCAATCTTTTGACCGACCTTAAGATCACCACCGTTAAGATTAATAGTGAATTGCTCGCGACCGGTGAGCTTCAAAGTGTCAGCATTTTCTCCTTCTTGGAAGACGAGAGGAAGGACACCCATTCCGACAAGATTGCTTCTGTGGATTCTCTCAAATGTTTGAGCAATGACAGCTCTAACTCCTTGCAAGTATGGTCCCTTGGCGGCCCAATCTCTTGAGCTTCCAGATCCGTAGTCTTTTCCTCCGAGCACAACAAGAGAGTGTCCTTCTTTCATGTAAGCTTCGGCAGCGTCCCAGATGTCCTTGACTTCTCCGGTTGGGACGTAGAAGGTTTGAGGTCCAGGTTTCTCGACCATCTTGTTGATCAAGCGGACATTTGCAAATGTTCCTCTGGCCATAACTTCATCGTTTCCTGTTGCGATTAATACGTTATTTGAAAGAAAATTTCATGTAATTTACCTCTTCTAGCACCGTAGGTGTTGAAGTCCTTAATATCGACTCCTCTTTTGATGAGGTATCTGCCAGCAGGGGAGTTCTTGGCGATGTTACCGGCTGGAGAGATGTGATCAGTGGTGATGGAGTCACCGAGGTTAGCAAGACAGTAGGCGTCCTTGATGTCGGTGATTGTTGGAAGTGTTTTCTCAACGCTCTTGAAGAATGGAGGCTCGTGGATGTAGGTACTCTCATCCTTCCACTTGTATTGCTTTCCTTCAGGAGCTTGGAGTTTGTTCCATCTGTCAGTTCCCTTGGCGATTTTGCCATAGACGTCCTTGAACATGTCTGGAGTGAGAGCTTCCTCGACAACTTTTCTGATTTCATCATTTGATGGCCAGAGATCTCTAAGGAAGACTTCTTTTCCATCCTTGTCCTTTCCAATAGGTTCGGTTTCGAAATCGATGTTGAATGTTCCAGCGAGGGCGTAAGCAACAACGAGCATTGGGGAGGCAAGATAGTTGGCTCTGGTGAGAGGATGGACTCTACCTTCGAAGTTTCTATGAAGAAAAAATTTTAATGTTAGACTATTTCGCTCTCAGTTGTTAATATTGTGTACCTGTTTCCTGAAAGAACAGCACCAACAACCAAATCAGCCTTCTGGATGGCTTCGGAAACTGGAGCGTCAAGATCGCCAGAGTTACCAATGCAGGTCATGCAACCATAACCAGCAGTGTGGAATCCGAGTTTATCGAAGAATTCATTGATTCCGCTCTTTTCAAAGTACTTGGTGACGACTCCAGAGCCTGGAGAAAGGGAGGTCTTGATGTAAGGTTGAACCCTAAGAATGCTTTTAGTGATACTAAATTAGCCATTATTTACTTAAGTCCTCTTTGAACTGCATTCTTAGCGATGAGTCCAGCACCCAACATGACATCAGGGTTTGAGGTGTTTGTGCAAGAGGTGATTGCAGCGATAACAACTGAGCCGTGTTTCAAAGTGTATTCGTTGCCATCGAAAGTGAACTTAGCTTCGTCTTTAAGTCTGTCTTCAGGAAGTCCGAATCCTTTGAAGCCGACTTTGTTGGTGAGGCAAGCTTGCCAATCCTTCTTCATGTCAGTGAGAAGGACCTTGTCGTGAGGTCTCTTTGGACCAGCCAAGCAACCGGTAACAGTGCTCAAATCGAGTTCGAGGATTTTTCCGGTGAACTCTGGATCTGGTTGGGTACCATCATAGACTCTGTAGAGACCTTGGGCTCTGAGGTATTTCTCGATGGTTTCAACTTTATGAGCGTCTCTGTTGGTCTTCTTGAGATATTGAATGGTTTGATCATCAACAGGGAAGTAACCCTAATAATTCGTAATTAAGATGCTGAACTAAAGAATAGTGGTAGTTACCATAGTAGCACCGTACTCAGGAGCCATGTTAGCAATGGTAGCTCTGTCAGCAAGAGACAATGATTGGACACCAGGTCCAAAGAATTCAACGAACTTGTCAACAACACCTCTCTTTCTGAGGATCTCAGTGATGGTGAGAACCAAGTCAGTTGCGGTGGTGGTCTTTGGAAGTTGGCCAGTAAGCTTGAATCCGACGACCTCAGGCAAGACCATGGAAATAACTTCTCCCAACATAACGGCCTCAGCTTCGATACCTCCGACACCCCAGCCGGTCACACCCAAACCGTTGATCATGGTAGTGTGACTGTCGGTTCCGACCACGGAGTCAGGGTAGAGGATTTTATCGTCGTTCTCAAAGACAACACGAGCCAAGAACTCGAGATTGACCTGGTGAACAATACCAGATCCTGGAGGAACAATGAGGAAGCGATCGAAGGCGGTTTGGCCCCACTTCAAGAATTCGAATCGCTCATAGTTTCTCTCAAATTCAATCTCTTCGTTCTTTTCTCTGGCCTCTGGATTTCTGCTATAGTCAACTTGGACTGAGTGATCAATGACCAAATCAACTGGAACAGCTGGGTTAATTTGAGCTGGGCTTCCACCGAGTCTCACCATAGCGTCTCTCATACCGGCAAGATCAACAACGCATGGCACACCAGTGAAATCTTGGAGAATAACTCTGGCTGGTTTGAAAGGAATTTCAACGCCCTTGGTTGAGAGGTTGGTCCAATCAAGGATCTTATCGATATCAGCAGCTAATAAAGCGAGTGGTTAAGTCATTGCTTGCAGAGAATATGCTTACTCTTAACGGAGAAATTATCGCAGTTTCTGATAGCAGATTCCAGAAGGACTCTGATGGAGAAAGGAAGCTTTTCGATTCTAGAGTCCTTGAGATCAGGCAGAGACAAGTAATGGTAGGTCTTGTCGCCTACTTTAAGCTCTTTTTTCAAGTTCTGGTATGGGTGTAGTGATTCCATATCTTCTATCTTTTTTTATAAAATGAAATTAATTTAGATCCGATAGGTGTTCTTTAAGTACAAGTTTTAATTCTTTAGAAACTCACTTTTTCTATTCTGAGTTCGAGATTCACTCACGTTCGTGATTCACTTCACAAAAAAAAAAAGCGGAAATGAGTTTATAACTTACTACGGAAATAAATATTTCAAAGGGCTTTTCGGTCTAAAGGTCCCTAAAAAGCACTTCCAGCCTTCTCAAATACAAAATGGGCAAATTTTACTTGAATATACATTCGCATGACCGTTATTGATGAGGCAGCTAAGCTCCAAAGACGTGCAGCGTAAGTTTCGTTTTATAATGAATCACGTAAATGAGGTGATTAGGTTACACGTCAGGCTTTGATTAATAAACAAAAAATCTTTTAAAAAACCCTTCCGTAACTGCGTAATGTATGTCATCATCAACCCACCTGATAAGTGCTAATTAACCCGAATTTAATTTCTAATTATGGTGAAATATCCTAATATTTCAACTGTCTCTACAAGACTCTGTTCTCATGCATATATTTGGAATGAAGAGTAGAAAACATCATTCAAAAGACAAGACTTGTTTATAACCCTCTGGTGGAATAGTATCTCTTCATTTTATTTTAAGTAACCGCAACAAATGAGCTATGACATCTGAACGAAGCCGCGAAGAAACAATGTGATAATATATACAATCTGAAGAAGATAAGGCGCCGATATTTGACCGATTAAAATAGCAAATAAGACGGTCTTTTTCTCTAATCAAACGGCTCAAAGTTCACTTCAGAATAATACTTGTAGCAATAAAACAGTGAGAAAATGAAATCAAGTGTAAATGAAAACGAGAACATTTAGAGTTAAGAATTTTGCTTCTCAGAATAAAACTATTGCCTTATTCGAGTAAGATAATAGAGCGCGAATAGTTCTCTCTAATTATTTAAAGCTCAATTCGCTGATTCAATAAATTTAACTTATTTTAAATAAAACTCCCTCGTTAAAATAGGAGTCTTCTTTGGTTTTTCAGTTTGAATAACATCAATCTGTAATATTTCTTCCACGACAAAATACCATGTTGGAAATGCTTGCTAACTTTGACGAACTCGTAAACGAACTGATCTTCCCATCTAAACAAGAATACTCCATCGAGGACCTTGGTAATCGCGCAAATTAATTCGCCTGGTCTTAACGCATTTTCAGGTTCGAAGGACCGATGCATAAACAAGAAAATCATACACCGGAAAGATTTTAAACTACGAAATAAGAGAGGTTATGAGCTAGAATGCAGCCATTTCGCACCTATTGAGATGAAAACTCAGCTGCCATGCGTTATATATCTGCATGCCAATGGTTGCAGTCGTCTCGAGGCACTTCCTTATGTCGATCTTATCTGCCGAAACGACATGACATTCTTTTGTTTCGATTTCAGCGGATCTGGCCTCTCTGAGGGTCCAGTCAGCTCACTTGGCTTTTACGAAAAAGAAGACGTTGAGTGCGTTATTGAACATTTGACTAAAAGCGGCAAGACGAATCGAATAGGTTTATGGGGCAGAAGCATGGGAGCAATAACCAGTCTGTTGTACGCCGCACAGAGCAGTCGGTTGTCATGTGTGATTGCAGATAGCCCGTTTGCAAGTTTTAAGCAGGTGGTACAGGAATATATTAAAAAGAACGCCGCATTGCCTTCCTTTTTGAATTTCGCTGCGTTTGGAGCTCTTCGTAATTCTATCCTTAAGAAAGGCGGATTTGATGTCGAGCTTGTGGAGCCAATTAACCAAGTTGATAAAATTTCTGTGCCAATACTATTCGCATCTGGAGACAGCGATGAGCTCGTGCTACCAACTCATTCGAAGCAACTACATAACGCTTATAAGGGCACAAAGCAGCTGATAATTTTCGAAGGAGGGCACAACTCGCTGAGGCCAGTTTCCTTCGTGCTCAATGCGATAGAATTTTTGAAACTACATACTACTGGAATAAATGAAGCTTTACCTGAAGAGCTACAAACGACGAGTTCACCGACATCGGTGAAAGTAGAGCTCAGAAAAACACCAATAAAGTTTTCCGAACTTCGCCTCGATGACAGAAAATCAATGAAATTCAAGTCGAGACCACAAGATGAGCTTAAAAAGAAAGTTTTAACACAACAAAGAGTCTCTATCGGCCCGCTGCAAAGAGCCTCTGTTGGCACGCCAAGAACGATAGATAAATCTTTCGAGAAGGAGGAAACTCAACAAAATAAACACATATTTAAATTTTCTTGGTTAGAGCATAGCAATTCGTCACCATCGCTGTCCATGTCTCAAAACAACAGCCCCAAATACGACGAAAAGAAGAAACTGACACCAAAGCAAGGCAATAGCCCTGTGCAAATGTTCCAAAGGGATCAAGTTGCAGATGAGAATAGTCCTGCGCGACCTAATCAATCGGCAGAAATAAAAATGACTCCGCATAGAAACTCCCACGCTGAGAACACTGGCCCTCGCCCACGAGAGTTTACCGAGAATGTAATGACAGCCTCTGATCGCAATGTTAGGAAGTACCTGACTTTCTCGCCAAAGAACCCCACAACAGAATTCACTGAATCAACAACAGAAACTAACAAAGCAAATCAGACTTCTGATGGCCAAAACGATGGGAAAAGACCACAAGGGTTAGCTATTTTAAAAATCAATTTAAACACACCGCAGAATACAGAAACAGTGAAGGATTTGTCCACGGGAATTGAT
>ENA-UOTZ01000910-UOTZ01000910.1-compost-metagenome-genome-assembly--contig:-NODE-910-length-23054-cov-9.182748_pt1 | contig 23054 bp, 27 predicted proteins | sample MGYA00238144_ERZ746983 | MGnify/ENA primary metagenome ERZ746983 (study PRJEB28759, sample SAMN06268863) | compost metagenome | isolation source: single cell | place: USA: California, Emeryville, Joint... | reverse complement strand
TGAACTCAAGCATCAAATTCTCATCTTCATAAGAACCTCTCACCCTTCATATTAGCAGTTCAACTAAATAAAGCCTCAAATTCTTCGAACTAATAGAACACATGCTTCTTTTCAGACAGGATTAAGAAAGTAGGCATTTTCATTCTCTTCACAATGTAATATCAACGTGTTTAGAATACAATAGAATCACAAAGAAAAGAGGATGAATAAACCCCTACTCACATATCATCATCTTTCCTTTTTTTAACTCCAGGTTTCCACTCACCAGGTTGAAAAGCTTCTCCTTGTCCTTGCTCTTTGCCCGTGTGCGGGTTCTCTTCCAAATGTTTCTTTGACATTTCTTTCCTATGCTGTGCCATCATATCCGAATCTTCTTTTTCATAAGCATGGGCGTTTTCTTGCCATTTCAGTTGATTTTCATACAGCTTATTCAGTTCTTCAGGCGTAAAAGGGTCTTTTTGGTGGTATCGCAGCCAAGCGTCCCAGTTCAAGTCAATATCCTGCTCAGAGATCTTATTCTTATATTCACATATTCTTTTTGTCTCTCTGCCCTCATTATCATAGTACTGATAATATTTATTGTTGAACTTATCTGTCCCAACCAGTTTGCGATTCATGCGAGCGTCAAAGTGAGCATCTCGAATGTTTCGAGCTGCTGAGACAAGTTTTTTGAACATTTCTAACCTGTAGAAATTTTATCTTCACAATTCTTAATCAAAATAATTAAAGCTGTTGAAAAACTTTCAACTTCACTGTTTCAACAAATTCAAAGGAAAAAATACCTTTTCAATCAAAAGACTTTTCGCTTACGCCACTTACTTTCGATTTTCAAAATGAGAAGTTAGAAAAACAAGAAACCGATAAAGTAAATAGATTTCGTCTGCTTTGGCAATTTAAAACCACATTATATATATCTTTATATCGACAATTTACGAGCCTAAGGAGAGAAAAATAGGCCAAAAGCCTCACTTTTAAATGTCGCAGAAGCCCCTTCGGAGGTTATTACATACACTAAAAGGATTTTGAGTATTATTATTTTAAGAGTCAAAGAAGAAATTACCAATATTTTCCTTTATCTCAGAGGCGATTTCCTCAATTCCCTTTGAAATTTTCTTAAGTAAACCACTTCGGATTTCTTTTATTTCTCCTGCTGTGAACTCACCTTCCTCTAAGTCTTTATTATCCATAAAATCAGCTTCTATTTGCAGAAAACTAAAAATTACCTTGATCATCTGATTCTTTATTTTGTCCGAGTTTAAACGCTTCCAAGTCCCGAATTCTCGCGACGATAACATCGGGAGCCTTTACACTGTTTGTCTTACCCATCCTCAACCACTTTTTGGCTTTCACGAGGATTTCATCGAATTTCTCTTCTTTGATCTCATCGAAAGATGTCCCGTCTAAACATGCGTCATATGATAAATCTTAAAGCACTTTACATTTTAGCACGGTTTTGAGATGAGTAGTAGCGTCCAATGGCAATATCGATTTGCGGTTCTTCGCCAAACTTTCGATTACGTCAAGGCTTGGCGTTTTATTATTCAGTTTATGTTCGAAGTTATCCAATATCTCCACCTTGAACTTCGCCAACGCAAGAGCCGTCTTGGCGTCCTCGATACTGTTATGTGTTCCCTAATTCCTTCGTCACTCGACTAATCTCTCGAGGAAATTACCTTTTGAATATCCAAATGAAGGTAGTTATGAGCCAGCGTCTTCAGTGAGTTCTTGAACCCTTTACCACTTAGAAACAGCACGCTAGTATCGATAACTTTCTCATGAATGATCTATTCACATCTCTGAGTAATGTGAATAGCTTTTAACTTACCTTAAGTGTCCTTAGGTCGTTTTCGAGCGAATGACCGACGAGTATGGTATCGCGATTAACCAGCTCCAAGAAATACTTCTGGACGTCTTTGAGCGTCACGGTGCACTCAGCTAAATGCTCGGGAAGTATTCCACTATACCTAAAAGCAAACAAATCCTATTAACTCCATTGCACAGCGGAAATTCAATATATACCTTGTGTTATAGTCTAATATTTGGTTTGTTGGCTTGACAAATGTATCGTAAACAGTCTGGAGATTGTAGTCAACTATTGAAATGCGCGCAAGCTCCAAACCCTCCTTTGTCGTCACCTTATCCGCAAAGAATGAACAAGATTATTCAGTCAGATTTCAATACCATTTCGCAGTCAACACCAAGAATTTTCCTCGCCACATTTGTATTATTTTTGGAATTAATAGGCGGTTGTGTCTCCAAAAAATCATCGAAGACTTCAAGCCGTCTCGAAGGGTATAAATTCAGCTGTAACTCATCTTTATCGAGGATGTTTGCCTCGAATTTCTGCAAAATTATCTCATCCTGTGATTTTCCTTCATATTTGATCGTGTTCTGGGGGACTTTAGTCTCTTGGACTCCACCTCGAAGATCTTTGGATTGTGTGCTGAAGATATTAAACCAAAAGTCCTCGTCCTATATATATATCTCACGCTTGCTACAATTCATTGAGAAAAGACGATTACGTGCATCATAAACGGCCCAGATTTAAATCGCGTGTAGCAATGCTTATTAACATATTTTGCAAGGTAAGTCTCTTTATTCTCATTGATAAAGCCCTCGAATTCGCTTGCGTCGAGCCGCGAGACCGATAGCAGCACGATTGTCTTAAGCGAGGATTTATTCTTTGAAAGAGTGCAATGAGCAAAGACATTCCGAAGCAATTGATTACGTTTAAGAAAAACCACATTGGATTGATGTGATCTCGACCCATCACCCACAATAGGAACCGCTGAATGGCCTAGAGCATAAAAGCTTTTATAGATTTCTACCAATGCGAGTACTTGAGTAGAATAGAGCTTTTCGAGGTTCATCGAGGGGTTCAATGCGATCTCAACACATGGAAGTAATGGGTCTATGGGTGTGATGATCGTGTGCTCTTCTTGCTGCTCGTTTAGTTTGACTTTCTTTTTATTCACCAGTTTGGCTTTCAAAGAAACGCGCTCATAAAAAGGAAAGTCGAGGTTATAGTACCTAAGCCTTGGTTCTCGAAAAAATGTTGTTTGTTTTTCTTTTTTTCAACAGCAGCTTTGGTGAAGATCGAGACATAGCCTTCTTTTGTTGTATTCATGATTTGCTGTCAAAAGAATATTTTATTTTAATTAGGCGAAGGTTATGAAAATAAAAAGATTACAAGTGATTAGAGAAAATTACAATAGACATTCATAAATGATAGATAGCTTAATCTATACGATTCAATGGTTTTCTTTAAAAGTCGAAGTCTTCAACCCTAGGTTTTATTAATAAGATAAGGCTTTATCAAGAAATTTAATCCTTACACTTCGAATTCATCTTCGGCAGAGCTTTTGCTTCCTAATCCTTTTCCAGCATTCTTCGCAAATTTATTTTCATTTGCTGCCGTAGCCGTCGTCGTTGTCGGTTTGGTTTCTTTGTTCTTAAACATAAACGGTTGTGGCTCGTTTCCGGCCTGGCGATTAGACCCGCCGATGTTCTCGAAAATGTTGCTTTCTTGGGCTGCAGTGCGAGTAGAGGGCTTATTAGGCTCAACTTTGAAAAGGTCTCTCACGCCAGATGCGTTTCCTTCCTTCTTATGCTCGAAGGTTGAGCCTCCGAGGTCATCGAATTTCTTTTGGATGGGAGTCTCCTCAAGCAGCTTATCGGAATATTTATCAAACATCGCGTCGAATTTATCGCCTGAGATATCGACTCCCTTGGGCTCATCAAACCTGGCTCGCCCGTGTACACCAACTGGCGAGACTTTTGTATATTGCCTTGAGCTTGTAGTGGCTTTCACGTCCTCTGCGAAAAATTCAGCTCGAAGAGCTTTTTGTCTCTGCTGCAAATGCTCAAGGTCGCCGGAGATATCTAATTGTGGGGATATATCCAAAGGCTTGTGCTCAAACTCGTGTCTGAATTTGGGCGAATGGTGGACTCTGGAAGGATGATCTGTCTTGGTTAAGATTCTTCTCGTTTCCTCTGGTTGGTAGTACGTAGCGACAATTTCTTCCTCTCTTTTTCTTTTTAGTTCGTCCAATTCTCTCTTGATAGCCTGGAGTCTTGAAGCTGGATCATCTCCGCTCAAAGACCCTGCATATGATTGTGTTGGTTGGTATTTCTGCTGGCTTCTAGGCTCTCTTTCACGGTCCAAAAGCCCTAATACGTTGAAATTTTCTTCTCCTAGAAAAAAAGTGTATCAGATTATATTTGAGGGGTCTAGTTACTTTGATTACTCTGAGGAGCCATTACGATGGACCTTGAAAAATCTTTCTGGCCGCCAAAGTCGGCTCTGCTTACGTGGAGGTTCTCCTGTAATTGTCTTCTCAGTTCTTCTTTTTCTTTATCAACCTGATTGTTTGGAAGAATGAAAAAAAAACATCAGATTTATTTTTCGAAAATGATGAGTACCCTCTCGATTTCATGCTGGTAGTGCTCAATGTCTTTAATATGTCGCTGATTGATCTCAAGAATTTCCTGCTTTTTCTGCTCTAAGAGTTTGCTGTACTCTTCCAACCCTCTACATCCAGCAATAATCATTTAAAAGGTGTCCTAATGAGTCAATTTTTACGCTCTAAGTTGGTCGTTTTCTGCAGCAAATGACTGAACCTGTTGCTCATATCTCTTCAAATGGTCCTCTTCTCTCTTCAGATTCGTCTTCAGACTTTCAATCATTTCTCGAAGCCGAGCGATCTCTTTATCCGCGTCCTTTTGACTGTTTCTGTAGGACTGCAATTCGTCGATCAACTGCGCGTTTTCTTTCAACAAGCGCTCGTTTTGCTCCTTATAGCTCTCAGATGCCGCCTTATACTGCTCGATTTTAATCGCATCCGCTTCCAGCGTCGCCTTCATTTGATAGATATTGATTCTGTCTTGATCAAGCTCCTTAAGTAACTCTTTTCTCGCGCTAATTAAATCAATTTCACAAAAACATTCGCGTTGAACTACTTACTCATCTTTTGATTTTTCAAGGCTCAGCTTCAGATGCTCTTTCTCTAACTCCATCTCTTTCTTTTGTCTGACTAAATCCCTCTCCAAGCTCTGGATCTTCTCTTGCTGGGATTTAAGTCTCTAAACACACACACAATTACGTTAGGAGTCCACAATCAAACTCACCTCTTTCTCAAGACCTGTGTGGCCTTCCCAATCTTTTTCCTTAAGCTTTTGAATCTCGAGATCTTTCAACACTTTCTGTCTGTGCTCGTAACTGGCTGCCTCTAAATTCTACAAGGGAAACAATTATGGACTATGCCTCAGAGAACTTTGTATTATTTACCTTAATCTGCTGCTTGCATCTCTCGATAGTGTCTCGCTCTCTTTCTCTCAGCTTATTCACTTTATCAAGATACATCTTTTCGAGTTCCTCACGATACGCCTCCATTTTCAAGCGGTATTTCTCCGCTTCCTCGATTTTCAAGGCAGCGATCTCAAAATCGCGAATACGGCTAATTTCCGCTTCCAGCTCGGTTTTCATCTTCGCTTCGTACTCCCTCTTCAGTCTCAAGAATTTCTCATCAAACTGGAGACTCTTCTCGCTCATATTGTCTTCGAATTTGGTATGATATTCGTATTCCACCTTTTTCAACTTCTGCTCGAGGTTCAAATTGCTTCCATCGAAATCCGTTTGGCAGCCCGCGTTCACCTTCAAATTTCTGCCTTCCAACAGACTCCACACGTAGTCAATCATGACGTCCAGAAGCGATCTACCCTCTTTCCCCTTGGTTTTCATGTGAAATTAGAGAAGTGGTTAATAAATCTCTTACTTCAAGTAGTCGGTCGGCCTTGAGAATATCGACCATTTCAGACCGAATCAAAATCTGGTTTGTAAACCCGGCTTCGGGAAGAAACACGGCATTCGAGTAATTGTAGTCGTTTTTCTGCATGAACTCTGAAATCAGACTCACGATGATCCTGTGCAGCAGAGCCTTTTTAGGCGGAAGGCTGTCTTGGAGATTTCTAGGGATGTTTTCTGCAAAACCGAGTCATAAGGGCCAATTGAGTGTACCATACCTTTGTTTGACGCGTCTTTCTTTTGGAGCTTTTCTAATAATTTGAATCTCAACTGGGCCTAAAACACGATTTGAGACCAAAAGCGCTTGTTTTTGTTACCTTGAGGTTATCTACCAGGCCAGTGTCTCTGAAGTTCGTGTAAAGCTTCGCTTTAAAGTATTCAGCATCTTCTTGTTCGCTTGCCATTTCCGGTAGCCGATATAAATTTCCTAATTCAAAAACTCAACTGTAAAATCTTTTAATTTACTAAGGGCAGTGCCTTTTATATTCCAAAGGCACTCTATAACTCAATTTAATTTTTTCGGGATAAGAGAGTTTCAAAATGGTAAAAGGAAATATCTATCACTCGTGTCTCATCGTGATGATTAGTCTGAAGTCGAAGAAACAATAAACAGAATTAAGACCCACAGTTCTGTTGAGGGCTTGCTCATCGTGAACAGCGAAGAGAACATCATCAGAAACACATTTGGACAGGATAAGAAAGAACTCAGTGAAAGTATTTCAAAAACGATTCCTGCGCTTGCAAAGAAAGCGAGAAGCGTGGTCAGAGACCTTGATCCTAATGTAAAAATAGCCGAGTTGTGCTCTGAATAACTGGTTGTTGTAGAATAATTTGACGTTTTTGAGAATAAGGTCCAAGTACTATGAGATCATGGTGGCTCCAGGTATAATTTTTCATTAAGGGAGACTCTAATCTTCTGGTTTAGATGATAACTACATGTTGATTGTGGTCCAAAAGACTGGTGAAGGCAAGAAAGACGAAGCATAAAAAGATTTCGAATTACCTTGAAAGAGCACTGGTGTTTGAGAAATTTCTATAATTTTTGTTCTATACCGTTGGTCTTGCAAACTGGTGCGTAATGTGATAAAATATACAATTTTCTGGTTCCGTCTGCTGAAAAATCATCCATCCGAAACTAATCACTAAAGCTATTACATATTGTTTCATTAGAAAAAGCGGGGTATTGAATTAGGTAGTGAATTTTCTTATAGTAACTCATCTAACTTAAGATGTTTGGACTTTATGACTATCACTATCGATCTTTGAGTTTTTACGATTATCCTTTCACTAGTGCCATGGCAAACTTAAATAGTAATACACTGTTCAAACGAAGGAAGGTGTTAATGTTATCATTGTATTAACATTTCTTTGATTCGAGTCCATATCAACGATCATAAACAGATAATGACTAGCTGCGCTCTCACGTTTGAAAAAATCGCGACGTGCAAAAACCATATAGAGAAACTCTTCACTTCATCACAGACATCGCAGGTTTTATTTACTCATTATCAAAGGAAACGAAAGTACAGACATTAAACAGTGTTGCTTTCTTTACTAGGCTCAAGGTCCATCTGCATCTTTCTAATGTTTTTGCCGACATCGGAGATGAGTTCCTTCGTTTTAGCGATCACTTCTTCATTGTCATCACTCAATCCATTGAGCAAATAGCATAACAGTTCAGACTCGTAATCCTGCAGCACGGATCCTGGCAGCTTGTTCAATAACTGAGCAAGCACCAAGTACGTTGTCTTTCGGCATTCCACAGTTTTATCATTAGACGCTGCTTTCAATGCCGGCAGCATGTCCTTCAAGTTACCCCCTGCTCCTCTTGTAAGCAGCAACTCTCCAGCAGCCTAGCGCTCAAATTAACTACAATTTGCTTAACGAATTCCTCACCTCGAGTGTTATTTTTCTGACTTTCGAATGCTGATGAGACAGATTTTTCACCAGCGACTTCACAATTGCGCTTATGTGATCGCCGATACTATTATACAGAAACTTCGACACTTCTATCAACAGCTGGGAGGTTTCCTATCCAATTATTACTTAACCTTAGACACCAAAAATGCATAAGCCTGTTACTTTTTTCACCTCAGCGTAATTATCAAGCAAAACCTTCGACAACGCGTTTGCAAAATCGGAAATATTCCAAGTGAACGCTTTCATATACGCTTCAGATTCTGTATTTACGATTAGTCTTAGAAGCTTCACAATTTGAAGTCTGATTTCCTCTCCTTTGGAGTAATTCAGTTACAATTCCAGGGAATTCATGAGGTCACCTTGTTCTGGATAAGGAATGAGGTTTATTCTCGCAAAAAGTGCTTTAAGGAGTGAAGCCATGATGTCCTCGTCGATATTTGGAACCTGCTTGATAAAACTAAAGGGTTTTCGTTAAAACCGAGGCGATTTCTCGATAGAATTACGCTTGTAACAAACCTAGCGCCAGTTCTCTGTGCTTTTCAACTTTATCGTCCAATACTTTGAGCAAGTTCTTGAGGATTCCTCTTTCAAATACTATCTTTATGACCTGAGGCTTGTTTTCGCTTGAAAAAATTCCATTTTTGATATTCGTCAATCCATTCCTTCTGAGATTTCTGTCCTGAAGCGATAGATTAAGATGGGAGGGTGGTTCAAAAACTGGTTACGTCGTCGTGGAGACAGTTTATATCTCTCTGAAACTTCTTTTGGAGCTCGTCGGCTTCGATTAAATCAAGGTTTTCCATAAAAACTCAAGCGAAAATTTTCTTATGTATCAATAGTAAATCTGACCGATTTATTTCGTTTGAAAAAAATTTCGATTCTTGCTCTTCATACCTCATTTTGGAATCTCATAATTTGAAACTAATATATTAACAAACTGCAAATTTGAGATGGCACTGACCTGCTATCTCCTTTGCGCTAGAGTTTTGCCTCGTAAATTCTCGTCTCTATGAGTTTGAAGCGGATTTACGAGAAAATTTTAAAATATTGTAGCCAATAGGGAGCGTAAATGGCTTATATAAGCAACCTTTCCTCTTGAAAACTCGCTGAAAGCATGCTAATTTCGTCACAAAATTATCGTTTGCATTGCAACAATTATTTTAGGATCCAAGTTCCTCTCTTGATAAAATAAAGGGGTTATAAAGCTGTTTAAGTCTAAGCGACATTTTTGAAAATTTCAGATTTAGATGAGCAGAATCAAATTCTTTGGAACCAAAAGAATCAGACTCGGCAGAACTGCTAAGCAGCAACGTCATCTCTTACGGTAATGCTTTTTCGCTTAGAGCGAGCGGCTAAATCGCATACTTTCAGCACGATGATCACTCAGCTCATCGAGCATGAGAGAATCAGAACAACTATGGGCAAGGCGCGTGCCCTGCAGCCATTAGCAGAAAGAGTTATTGCTTACCAAAAGCGTGATAATGTCGTTATGCAGAAAAAAGCCGTCAATGTCCTGACGACAGATTTTGCCAAGGAAAAATTGAGAAAGGAACTGGCCCCAAGACTCAGGTGCCGATCTACTTGCCTCTCAAATAATATAACTGTGCTTTGTTTTAGTGAAAGAAATGGCTGTGTCACTCGTATCGTCCCAGTAGGAAAAAGAAGAGGCGACAAAGCGCCTATGGCGTACATTGAATACGTTGATAAGTAAATGAATTGTCCTTAATGAGAGAGAATATCTAATCAATTGTCAACGACAGCGAATTGGATAAATACGAGCAAAGCGTGCGAAAGCAGCAAGAGGAAACTCAGGTTGATAGAAGGGAGTGGGAAAAGAAAATCTTCACCCAAGAAAAGGAATTGTATGAGCAGAAACTCTCAGAAGCCGAGGCGAAAATTATCCAACTCGAGCAATCGAAAACTCCCTCCGAAGAGACAACCAAAGAGCTTAACAAACTGAAAAATCTCAAGGAACTGATGAAAAAGAATATTACGAGAGTAGAGCATGATTTGTTCATCTTGAATAAGGACAAGTATGACCTGATCAAGTTTACACATATCTACTAAGCTGAGCGAACTTGACCAATTTGTACGTATGTATGTAAAATAACACATAAAAAACAATGACTCTGGAAAAATTGTGGATAAGAGACCTCTAATTCCATTTATACCGAGGGTCCTTGCGAAGGGACTCGAACGAAATACCTGTTAAATCGCATTTGTATGAAAAACCATTATTATTAGAGAGAATTACCTTTGCGTTCTCCTATAGCTACCAATAGCGCGACTAAATAGCCTGTTCGCATTGATGAGCCTATCCCCCTCTGTAGTTCTGAAATCACGTCGTTATTGTCCTATTGAATGCGATTTATTCACAGCTTTTAGGGAAATAGGTCTTACGTTACTGGTTATTCCTTGATAAAGCCAGAAAATCAGTTTTTCTATAGTATTGCAATTCTTTTGGGAGAAAAGTCTAAGTGAAAAGAAAGAAACAATTTAGCTTACCGTGATTTTCGATATGCCTTTCGCTTCTGGAATCCCTAACGTAAGATGGTGACGAAGTGACTTAGAGTTGGGGTCGTCTTTATCAGTGAAATCAACTTGGAAGAAGCCATCTTCAATGACCTTTTGAGGAGGAAAAAAATAAATGGATTACTCGACAAATGGTAGTTAAGTGATGTACTTTATCAACGCCGTCAAGCTTGTGAATCGGAAAAGATGACACCGCTGGAAGAGCAAGCTTTGTGTCTTTTCGGAAACCTTCACTGCTTCTATTCGCTTGAGACCCTTCAGTCATGATCTCAACAAGGTCCGGGTTTCCTAACATCATGTTAAAGACTTTTTCAAAAGGCAAAATTACTTTGTTTTTCTAAAGTAGGAGATTTTTCTCTTAGGCTCTTAACGAGATTATTCGAACCAACACGGGTTAAACTAGTGTCACGGTTCATATCAGGGTCAGGACTAACGTCTCGAGGACGCATATCTCGTTGATTCATGCCTCTGCTGTTATCTACTCTCGAGACATTGCTTGTATTCGACTGTCGGTTCAGCTCTTTTAGCTGTGGTCGCTCAATTTCGGTGTTTTCGTACTCGCGACGAACTCGCTCAAGGTCAAAATCTTCATCAACGACATTATAGAGCGTCTGCTGTTGGTTAGGGTCTCTTTGTTTTAAGTTCTGAGACGTACTTGGATTGGCTTTCATCGAGCTTTTCGAAGGTGGACGCCTTCGCCCTGTGTCTACCGAAGGCGGTCTCTGCTGGAAAATTTTGCCCTCCATACTCTTTTGATTGCGCCTAAGAAAGTCATCTTGTTCGTTATCTCCATCCTCAAGCCTACTCGTCTCTTCTTGGAATGAATTCGATCGCTCCGCTGGATTCTCCTTTTGCAAAGATTGCAAATAAGAAGCCATGTATGAGCTTGGGGTTTTGCTATTATTATTGGGCTTTCTCTGTGTCTTTGGCTCATTGATGGTCATATCAAATGGCGTTATCCCTCTCTGGGCCGCTGTTTTATATGTAGGCTGCTCCTCAGGCTCAGTGTATTTAGGGTTTTCTGAGGGATACCAGTTGAGACCCTCAGCGCCCATCGGATTCGGTCCGAACTCTTCAGTTGAGATCCTCTTGGCTTTAGTTTCGGTAAAACTGGGTGTTTGAAGTCTCGCGTCCATGCCAGGAATATCAAGGGTATCATTGCGGCCCTGGTTATGTTGCTTGTGTTGCGGATACTGTTGCCGTTGTCTTTGAGACGGGGGCTCATATTCGTTGTGATACGACGGATAACTATAAGCGTCGGGATCGTTTAGGGGTTGCTCACTTGGCTGATAGGGGCGATTCTTAGTGATATTTGGATAAAGCGGAAATGAGGCGTTTTCGATACGTTGCTTTTTACTGAAGACGATCATATTGATTCCGAGACCTAAGGAAATGAGTGGTTTTGAGAGGCATTCAAGGCAATTTTCGTACATTTCTCAATCAAATCATCAAGGTCGATCTTTTTATGTTGCTCTAGCTGCTCGATAATACTTCTCTCAGAATCAAAGGTCAACCTCGCTGACGAAGCGCTATGACTCTCGTTTCGGTGAAGCCTCGACTCATCTCTTCCGAGAAAGTCTTTAACGAACCCTAAATCAGAGATTTGATCATCTGATTGATATAAATCTCGAGTTGGCCTCGAAACTTTCTGTGGGATTGAATTTTGCTGGTCAATCAGCTTTTTGAGCTGCTCGAACCGAGCTCTCATTTCTGGAACAGTGTTTATACTGATTATCTTTTCAAATGAAGCTCGAACCTCATTGTTCACAATTTCTCTCATATTGTACCCACAGCGTGCCCCTTGCATATAAAAATCCACAATATTCCTAACAAATATTCAGTCGCTTGAACAAATATACATTGAAGAGTTACAAAGAGATGCGTGGGTTGGAAAGCTTAAAGAGTTCCACCAACATCTGCTTAAGGTCCGTGTGGAGAACTGCATCAAAATCCTCACTAGTAACGGGTTTAGTCCGAATGAAATTATTCGGTAATATTACTAGAATTTAGTCGTCTTCACAAGTATTTCTGTGATTACTTCGCCCAAAGTTGACGAAGAGGCATAGAACTTTGCAGCGGATTCAAGACAGCCGTATACTCCAAACTGAATTAGGGTCAATCTACAGAAAGACCGTTATTTCCATGAGCTTAAAATGAATCTTATTTACGCGTTTTCCGGTTGCTCGATCAATATAGCAATGAGACTAAACATAGCATAAATAGCAGAATCTGTCTCCTAAAGCATAATTACTCATTGGGATTTCAGAAAAGTGAAGGCTTACAGCGGGTTTATTATTCTTCACGATCAATTTCAGTACAGTAACCAAATTTCGGACGAAGAGAGTCTCCTTACATAAGAGAGTCGCAAATGCGCTTTTCTTCCTGCAGATTTCTCTCGCGATCAATGAAACCGTAATTAGGCATTGCGGTTCGCTCTGTAATCCTTTGATAAGCATCGCGAAGTCCCCGGGTTTGAGTATTTGAGAGACAAAATCAAACGTGTCAGGGTTGTTAGCGAGGTCGAAGATTATTTCAAGGCTCAGTCTTTTAACATCAGCATTCTGCGTCTTCAATACTCGACAAAGAGGCTCGATAGTGGCGTTTTTGCAGAGAATGCTATGGAATCTTTTGTTTTCGCTGAATTTTTTAATTGCTTTCAAGAACACGAAGTTTATATCCGCAGTGTTTTCGCTCTCGCGCTGTTGACAGTTCGTCCATGCGAGGCTCAGTTGGTTGATGAATGAGTTGGATATCATCAGCTCTTCAATCTACAAATAACGTTTCCAATAGGAGTTTTTGTGATTTTCCATACCTTGGCTGATTTTATCTGCAGATTTGATAAGAAATAGCATCCATGCGTTATCAGAATGCCTTGATTCGCCCTATGTCCTTCGAATAAACTCAACACCTGAACTATTAGAAGTTTAGTTTCCTCTATAAATGTAGAATCGTCATACAAATCAGCGTTTTTAGATTGGGGTAGTCTGAGACATCGACCAGCCTTGAAAATAAATACAAAGATTTCATTGAAAATATCTGCACTTCTTCATTATCCGTTCTACTCCAATGAGATCGAGGTATTCAGACGTTTACCTTAGCGCTGCGAGAATATTATCTAGAAACCGCGCGGTTGCCCGCTCATCCCCAGAAGGCAGCATTTTCGCCAAACTATTCTCTGAAATTTATCAACTAGCCAGTAAAGTTGCACATACTATTGACCAGAAACTTCAACACGACCCAAAACGCGTCTTGCTGGACGATAATATCCTTAGATGCCATACAATCAAGCACTTTATGAAGGTTGGTAACGCTAACAACTGCTTCTCCGATGTTGAAAGAACCGTGTCCTTCGAAATTCTAACAGATGTTTAAATTATAACCGCATTTGTCACGTTACACTTGAAGTATTTTTGGGAGATGCTTGTCGAGCGTAGCTCCGAGAGTTTTGGCTCGTGGAGGACGGTGTGCTTCCTCTGCTTGGAAGAGCTGCGATGCGGGAGCCTGGTCGAAGATTCGTTTGCATTAGACTTACTATGAATAATAAATTTATTTCTTGTCTCTAAAATGCCACTCGAAAATTGAAACATTGATGTTGAATTGTTGAAAGAAATTTTAAAGGATTTGAAAATTGGTTTAGAATGAAAAGAGAGATCTTTAAAGGAGAGAGAGAGAATTGATGAAAATTGTTCGAATTATAAAAAGGCATAGAAATTATGGAATATAACAGTGTTGCATGCAGCTTACTCAATGTGATGTATTATTAACTTCTCTATAGGAAGTTCTGATATAAACATTTAGAAAAGCTATATAAGTACCTAAAGCACTACTAATTAGATTGTCTTTATTATGATAATGAGATCAGGCTCTCCACTTTCGGTCGATCGCTCATTACCTCATTTCTTTTGAACTTTTGTTAGAAATTTTGAAATTATGAAGAAGCTTACTTCTGAGTGACGTTTTTCAGGTCTAGCTTGAAATGAGTTGACTCATTCTTTTTCTCTAGTACTCTCAAATTCGAGTTTCTTGGCTGAGCCTTTGGAGTTTGCTGGTACATATGCCTGGGGGTACCTATCAGCGAGCTTTCATTGTTCGGTTTCAGCGCAATCGATGGATTCGCTCGAGCTAGCCCGAGTTTAGACACTCTAAACTCACTCAGTCCCTTTGGGTTCAATACCCTTGGACTCATCAGTCTCCCATTGTGCACTCTGGGCGACAACGAGGAAACTTTATTGTCAGAATGCGTCTTCAGGACTCGTATTGCCTGTGAGGAGTTAGCCTCCTGGATTTCCCTAGCAACGCTCCTAATCGGGGTATAATCAATGTGATTTGTCTTTATCTTCCTCAGCAAATCTCCCCTTGTCTTGCTGTACAGATTCGAAGTGTTTCTCAATTGATAAACCGATGAAGCGTCTCCTTCAGCCTTATTATTCGCAATGTAAGAGGAAAACGTAGACATATCTGAGACGCCATTGCAAATCGACCCTTTCTCTCCGTTATCGACTCGAGGACTCTTTCCATGCCCAATAAAATAACTAGTTTCATTAGTACATTAACATTCAAATCTTCTCTGAGAAAATTACCTGCTCGTCTCTTGTAGTTTCAAAGTTCCGCTCTCTTTCCCTCGACTCTGAACTCTGATGATACTATTGCTATTATTCATTTGTTTAACGCGTAGCTTAGTAACCGACTCGCTCGTTTCAGGCTTATTCTTACAAGGGAAGAAAAACACTTGAGTAGCTCCTTTTTGGGCGGTTGTCACTGCGTTAAGATTGCTTGAATTCGTTGGAACCGCCTTATTAGCCACAGGCAGTTCTTTCATACTGTGATGATTGCTATTCGGCGCCAACCGACTAGTTTTCACAATTCGCCTCTGGAACGGAGAATTTGCCTGTTGGATGCTGTTTGGAGGCGGATTAATACTCGCGTGCTCAGGCAGATGGTTATTTGAACTTCCTTTGCTCGGCGTGCAGTTCGCAGTATAGTTTGTCTCCGGTGTGTTATCGTGTTGTTCTCTACCACGATAATCGAAAGACTCGAACTCCAACTTCTTTAACGACTGCTTCTGCAAAAGACCCGAAGATTCGTTAGGAACCTTCTGAGCTGAGTGGTCTCTCTTGTTTGGAACGCGGTCATCGTAAGTCTTCATGAGCTTGGCAGGAAGGTTAAGAGTCATGGCATTTTCGTCGTCTTCTTGCACGGACTGCTTGAGCAGCAAGGCAGACGGGATTTTTTTCAGCGCATTGACATTTGTCGACGCTCTCGGCGATAAAAATATCTGAGTTTCACCGTAATTGCGCTCATTTTGACTGCGTAAATCATATGTCAGAACGCCTTCCAGCTCTGTGAGGGATTCCTCATCGCTCTCGGAGTCACTAGCACAGTTGCGTCGTGGAAAGCAGTAGGTGGCATTCACGGTTGACTGCTGGAACCTCTTCTCGATCTCATCTCTGAAATCCTCTTCTTCTTCCGCAGGAGTGTTCTTACATACTGGCAAATCTACTTTTGGTTCAGGTTGTTTTTGGTTTTCTTTTTGCTGCTCGATGGGTCTCTTTGAACTTTCAGTGGCAAACTTGAATTTTTTGATGATCTTCAGATTTTTTGGTAATTGAATGGGTTTATTAGTCAAAGAAACGATTGGAAAGTTGTTAAAGGCGACTTTCATGCTGGCAGTGAACGGATTGCTGGAAAAGAAAAAGTTTTATATTAAGTAATCGGACCAGGATGCCCGAGAAAATAGAAATAAATGAACCAGTAGCTCGACAGATCATTGCTTAAAATTTGGATTTAATCGGAAACGAGGAATCTAAAATACATTTGGAGTGTTCAACGACTATACTGAGGGCAATGAGAATAGGCTGTACCTGAGAGCCGAGGCCAGAAAACAAAGAAAATGGGTCTACTTTGGAAGTTTACGAGGCGAAAATGACAAAAGCGAACCAGTATGGTTTTCAAAAGATCTTCATACGAACTGATTGAAACGAATTCGAAAATTTATTATCTATCTAAACAGAATTTTCGAATTCCAGACTACTGAAAAAACAAATAATAATCAACTAAACCACTCAATTTCTTCCAAATGATATGGAGGTCCTAGGTGTTCGTGTAAAAAAGAGAGGAAACGCTATGTTTGATGTGCTAGCTTCTTGATGGCCAGTAAACCTATGCTAGTAGCGACTACTTCTCTTGTTTGGAGAAAAGAGAACGGGGCAGATTCTGGAAATAATATATTTGCTGATTCAGAAAAATAATTGGATAGAAACGGACAAATCGAAATTATAATGTCAACTAATGGATCCTCTGCTACTTCGAAAACTGGTTTGAATGCATGGCGAGCCAAATTATTCCTGGTATTTATATGAACCTATTGTAATGTGTTCAACAAGAGCAAACATGAGTTCATGAGGAAGGACCAAAAGTGGTAGGTTGATATTTGAGTTACAATCTGTTAAACTTCAGATACCTCAGCACCCCGTTTAATATTATTCATCTTTAAATAGCTTTAGTCATTAGTCACTCACGGAAATCATGTTTTCGGTCTATGTAGAAGAAGCCGGTGACTAACTTCTCCTGACATTTTTTTCCGTTGAATTTAAAAAAAAAAAATGATTTCTAATTTATAAAGGAATTAGATAAGTAACTTTAATCTGCTATATGATGAATACACAACTCTCGTGAGTTTTAGTGTCTTTCACTTAGAAATGGATAGCACGAGGAGAAAAAATGCTCTCAACAAAAGAAGCTAAGAGACGATTGCTAATTACATTGAATGATTTGCAATCAAGTCAGGATACCTCACAAGACCCATGCGCCTTTTTCTTATTATTACTACTAAACCCTTACGAACAGTCAGCTTAGATTTTTTTGGGATAACTGGATAACCGGTTCATCTGAAAGTTGATAGAAGTCGGCATCTCAATTTTACACCTATCGATTCTGTTTTTTTTTTTCCCCATCGAGGTTTGAAGGAAGGCCATCGACTCGCGTGATATGCACTTCTGACATGCCAAAATTTTGAAAGCGTGATATTTATAAAAATTTCAAATTCTCCCAAGAAGAATCTTCAAGCGAAGTACCCGCAATATTAGAAGTACTTAGTTCAAACGTGAGTTTAATCATTTGCAAAGGAAAATCCTACATTTAATTTTTATTGAGCGATGCATATTGTTAAAAGGCCCTTTGTCCAAGGCGTCTTGCTTCCCATGGTCAAAGGATCCCTGAATGTGGGTCCTCTTTCATTGATTTCTTCTCGAGGCTTTCACTCGCAGGCGAAGGAAGAAACTGCTCAAACCAAGAATTCAAATATTTACTCCGAAAAGTACAAACTCTCCCAGGAGGAATTGGACGAAATCCTAATGAAACCGGCTAAATCCCCCAACATCCTCCATAAGGAAGAGATCGAAATCCCTGAAATTGAAAAAGATTATGAAGAATCAATAGAAGAAAAACTCGGAAAGGTCCGTTCTAAGGTGGTCAAAATGTACACCGAAACCTTGGAAAAAGCCCTTGAGTTACGCGACAGCATCCCAGCCATCAGACCCTCAGACCGTCCTGATGTGAAATATTACAAATATGACCTCCCTATCCCGAATCTCGATCCAGAAATCAAAGGAGTCGATGAATTGCTGAGAGAGCAAGAAGAACTCGAGACGACACCTACGATAAACTTGTTTAATACGTTAAAACTGGATGGAAAGTCCAGCTATCAGACTTTTGAGCTTGAGCTCGATAAGAAGTTCCATAATGGTAAGTTGCATTTAATTTTTCATCATTTCCTCTCCTTCCAACCCTATTACTCAGCTTTCTTACCTCATTTTATCTTATTCTGGGCTTTTCCTAACGTATTGCTTGCGTTTAGAGGTCGATATGTACGGAGACGAAGTTGATTTGGAAGCCACCATACAGGAGCAGGTACAGGAAAACTATATTCTAATAATGCAAAGATAGCCAAATTAGGGGATGACGTTATACCACACAAGTACATCGCCGATAAGAAGTACATGGAGGAGGTGCGGCGATGTTTTACGCTGAATATCAACATGCCAGGAACAATTGAAAACGAAGACCCTAATCGATTCATTAGAGGTACTAAATTACTTTCAATTAAGTTGATCTTCATGATTCATATAGATTTGAGACCAATTGAAGAGTTCCGAAATACCCCAATAATCCCGATTTCTGACTCGGTGATGAAAGCGCATCAGAAGCGACTTGAGGAATACCATAGAGGCGGTCTCTACTTCGAAGTTAAAAAGGACACGATCCTTTCTACTGGTAAGCTTTTCGCCTTGGAATGATTTCTTACTGATTTCCTAAGGAATGCTTCTCTTTACAGCCCTCGTTGGTTGGCAGCTATTGACCTTCCTCATGGAGAAAGACGAAGAGGTCGGAGCAGGCTATGAGAGAATGAGGTTGCAACGACTTGAAATTGAAGCCAACCCCAAAGACAAAAAGCGACCAAAGATGATTTAGTGATCTATCATTCATCATTAGTTTCTTTGTAGAGTTCACCTGTACTAATTTATTCATATATGTCATCTACAAAAAAATGAAAAAACAAGGATTGTAACGAAGCTCGCTTTGTATTGGCTTGAGAATTTTACCGATCAAGAAAATTGACATTTAGTTTGAAATATAATAGGCTTTCAGAAATTAAAAGTAAGTAATATGCTTCCTAGGGCCTCCACCAGGGTTATGATGAGATTTTTAAGGCATTCATTTGGGGTAGATAGGCGATGAGGGTTCGAAGTCAAAATTAATGCTTTTCTTTTAAATTTTCCTTCGAAGAATTTGCCGCTCTGCTGTAGTGCTAATCTATTAAAAGATACCTTATTTTAAAATCTCCACTTCCGGAAAGTATGATTCAGACGGCAACAACAACCTCGCTGACAGACGACACTATCAAGTTCGACTATCTCAACCGCGCGGAAAGGCTCGCGGTAGATGCGCAGTCCATTTTAGTTCAAAAACGCCAAGATCCTCTGAAAATCAAGAAGAATATCAACCAACTATACTATGTGTTGAAAAGAAAGCACGAGAAACGCAACCAGGCGCCTATCAATGAAGCTATCTTGCGCAAGTAATTCATTTGTTTCGGTCTCAATGACGCCATATTTTTCCAAAGCAATGTACTCAAACTGACTCAAATTGGAATTGCCACTGCGGACATCGAAAGAGCTATTACTCAGGAAAAATATTTGATTTCGCAGCAGAAAGAAGAAACCGAATTTAAGCAACCGAATCAATTTGCCACCACTCTCACCGACGATACAGATATTCGCCAATATCTGAACAAATACACGGACTTTATGCTTTTCAATCTCGTCAATATTGACACCTCGAAGGTATTCAGTACGCGGTTTTTTCTTGGAGTTCTAACTCAGCATTATTACTTGTCTATATTCAGCCTGAAGACGCTTTGCCTTGGGACCGCCAATGCGTCCAAGAGACCCAAAAGCGCTGGGAAGGAGAATTGAAGAAGCTGTTTGATAAATTTGAGATGAGAGAAGAACGCGGGAACCTTCTGACGCTTGGATCGAAAGTGTCTTCGAGACCCACTGCAGATAAGAGCCGTAATAGCCTTTTCAAGGAGATTTTCTCATAGTGTGTGTATAATAGAAAGCAAATATGGATTGAACCAGAGACGCCGCGAGTACTACGCCGCAATCAGCAGCTACATCACCAATAAATACGTTCTTGGAAAGAAATCCAACACTAGCGTGTTCAGCTTGATCGATCAGGTGAGTTGTGGTTAAGAAAATCCAGTTTTTGATAAGGCATTATTATTAGTTCGCAAAGATCTCGTCAAATACACCGGAGATAAACGAGCTATGGAAGATCCTGGGCTATCAGGTGCTTGCAATGGAACTCAATGAGAAGCAGGATCCATTGATCTTCGAGGAGAGCAAATCTGTTATCTCTTCTGGCGATGAGAAAGAAAAAACTCGAGCGCTTGTGATTAATCTCGTTAAGAACACCTGCAAGATCCTTGAGGAGGAATATTTGCAAGTAAAATCTGAGCGTGACCCATAATGACGGTTTTTTTTTTGCGATTGACTCAATCAGCAAGTGATATACGTGAGCAAAAATTCTCAGCATTATCGATACAGAAATAGCTACGGCGTCAACGAGGACGTGATGGCTTTCATCCAAGAGCTGTATCTGAACGAAGAGTTTACTCAGGCGAATTACGTAAAATACGATTCAACGAACTTCCCAGTCTGGGCAGTCTGCTATTTCTTCTTCCGTGCTGGCAAGCTCGAGAATCTAAGAGATTTCTTATAGTAATTGATAAATATAATCCTGTCCTTACTGTTCGTAAAATATAGTAAATACAACGGGTCTTTTAGAGACCGAACACAGAAGTTCCTGGAATTCTACCTCCATTATCTGCAGAATAAGGAGTACCTTCCTGAGAAGATTAAGATCCAGGCTATCCAAGCTATTGAATCAGGTTTGCATTTGAATAAGGGTGATAATATGGATTACGCTTGTAGGATCTGAATATGAAGACGTATTTGAGCAAAGTCTGTACTTCTTGATTGCTAGACATGCTGAGGTCCCATCGGATGACCTCGTTGCCAAACTGGGCGACTATCTTTGGTTTAACGTACTCTCTCTCTTCATCACTTGACAGAATTTCTTATAACTACTCTATGCTAATTAGCTGAAAGTCTGCGACCTCTATGAGGACGATGAAGACCAAGACGAAATCAGCAATAAAAAATTCTTGAACAAGAAAACCACACTGAAATTGATCCAAGAGACCATTTTGCATTACGGTGCGAAGCACTTCAACGCTGGAAGCCGCAATCCACTGACCTACATTAAAACCCTCTTCATTGTACTCTGCCATGACGAGGTAATTTCGCTGAATTCTGCGAATAGTAGTCATTTTAATCTCTCAGGCCTATGAAAGCTTCAAAGAAGGGGAGCCTTTGCCCGAAGACCTCTTCCATTTCGCCGTTGTGCTCAAAGAGAGCAATCTCATAGCTTTAAAGCAGAAATGGCGCAAATACTTTGATCGATCAACCAAATCCGAATTTTTAACTGTACCCTCCTAATTTACCACGATATATATCTTACAATCTTAGGACATGGAATATGAGAAACTCGTTACTAACTACGCAATGAGCCTTTCAGCTTCAAATCCGCTGGAGGCCGTGCTCTACTTGAAACTACTGAAACCCGAGAAGGTTCTCTCTGACACCGTTTCTAGTTTTATTATCAGCAACGAGCAAGTTTGGTTTTTCTTCGATAAGCATAGAGACTCTCTCCGTAACGTAAGCTCAGCACAAACACTCTTTCGCTTACAAAGCGTTTCAGGCGAAAAAACTGCAAGATATCCTCGGTTGGAATACCTTCAGCGAAGTTGTGCTGAAAATAAGCAAGTCGGTCAAGAAGAACGATTTGGAGACCGCCATTTGCCTCGTTGACCTTATTGAAGTTGATCACCTAGCCTGATTTCAAATCTGACCTCTTTTTCATCAGGACTTCGGGCAAGTGTTGAATATTATCATTGATGAAGAGTACAAGATGACTAAAGAGCTGGGCAACGTCGGATATGACGAGAAACACCTGAAAGCCCCTATCAGAAAGCTGTTTGATGAAATCCTTGACAAATATAAACACCAAGGTGCCCAATCTACCTCTGCGTCTCGAACTTATTTGCATTTTGTTGCAGGAGTCACTAAAAACTACCCAGATCTGTACTCTGCCTTAGGCTTCATTAAAAAAGTTCAAGAGATCTCAATTTTGTTTGGCCGAAAGAAATACCAAGAAGCTTTGAATGTACTACCCCTTTCTTCTCATGAAAATGCTTAAATCGCTTTGATGCTTAGTACATACACGAATGGAGACCATTCTCAATTGACAATTCGAAAGTAAAATGCAAAACTATCCATAAGTCTCTAAAACTGCTTCTTCTCTAGCCTGACAAGTTCAGAAGACTGCATGAGAAAGTGCAGCTAGCTTACCTAGACGTAATGTACATGTTTTGGCTATTGTCTGATTGCTCTCTTAGCTCATTAAAGTCGCTGCAAGAATAATAAGAGAGCATTATAAGAGCGTGATTGCCAACTATAACAACAGAATGTTAGTTTTTTCATGAGAAATGGAAGCTAATTTTATTTTAACAACTAGTTCGAAGGAAGTTGTTGCTAAGACGGTTGAGAGCGACAAGAACATGCTGATGCAAATCGACGAATTCTTTAAGAATATCAGAACCTCGGTGCAATTCAACCGCGATACCGTTTTGGCTACGATCAGAATGCTTGAAGACGAGCTCACCCAAGCGAGAACCGACCTTTTGTACTGAGACAGAGAGAGATGAGTCGCAATTAGATTCGTCTAAATGTTTCATAATAACATTTTGTTTTTTGCAAATTTAACTCGAAAAGAGATCATCATGTTGATTTCATGTTGTTGCTTTGTGTTTGTTGTAAGCTTTGAAAAAGTAAGGAAAATATCATAGAAAATCAAAGAAACCTCCAGTTATTGTAGACAATATATATATATCCAGGCGTGATACAAGCATTTCCTAAACTTTTTTCTCTTTGGCTGCGTGAAAACTCATTGGTTTGACACAAAAATTACAGCAAATTTTTACAGGCAATAAGAATGTTTTATTTCAAATTTATTCATTACTGAAACTACGACTTCTCATTTCCAACAAGCGAAATGCAACTTAATGAGAAATTCGGAAGAGCTATCCTTGCGGGGATAGTGAGTCTTATATTTGTCAAGGATTTCATCAAACAGCTTTCTGATAGGGGCTTTCAGGTGTTTCTCGTCATATCCAATG
>ENA-UOTZ01000909-UOTZ01000909.1-compost-metagenome-genome-assembly--contig:-NODE-909-length-23056-cov-6.028765_pt1 | contig 23056 bp, 12 predicted proteins | sample MGYA00238144_ERZ746983 | MGnify/ENA primary metagenome ERZ746983 (study PRJEB28759, sample SAMN06268863) | compost metagenome | isolation source: single cell | place: USA: California, Emeryville, Joint... | reverse complement strand
TGCCTGAATCTTTAAATTAAATTCAAAATAGTTAGTTAAAAAACTACTAAGGTTTTAGTTGATCCTTTCTCCGTTTTAACTTTTAGATCATGGATATATCTCGAATGGTGGTTGATCCTCCTGAGAGGTCTCGATTGAAACCAATGACTGCCAAGATTGATAATTTTGCAATTGACACGATAGATGACTTGAGGGTTATATGCGTCCGCAAATTAATGGATTTTGAGGGAGGGATTCTTCAACAGAAAGAAAAATTGCAGAAGCTGTATGATGAATGCATTGCTGGCCTTGAAAAAAAACTCATGTCTCAAATCGAAAGAAGCCGAGAAAAACTATTTGCAATCATTGATCAATATTATCACCAATGTTATGATACCATCAGAAAAAGAATGAAACCAGAAGTCTTACAGAACATAAATGAAGCCTTTCAAATGTTAACTCAAAGTTTATCATCTCATCTCGGCAACGTGTCTCGGCTAGAAGCTGATTTGAACTCTTCTGAAAAGTGGTGGGAAGGTGTGACTGAGATAATGAAACTAGATGGAAATAGCCAGCTCGCCCCGATAAAAGAGAGAATCGTTGAAATTGAAGGCACGTTGACTGAAACTCTGCCTCGAGTTATTATCTCTGACCAATTTCTTTATTCCATCGGAGCCGAGGTGAAAAAATTCCTCGTAATTCACCCTAAAGTGCCAGCTGATGTACCACAACTTCTCGACAAGATAAATAATCAATCTTTCGAAAGCAACTCACAATTCCAACTCCATTCATTGCTGGCTTCCACTGGAAAAAAAGGAGAAGCATCTGATCACAAAATATTTTCTGAATCTCCCATCCCATCCCACACAAACTCTCAAATAGACGACTCTCTAATCAATGACCTGTTATTCAAACAACAACGTCAGTCTAGAAAGCCCCATCAGCCTAGCTGGGAAAAATTGCAATCTGGACGTCCTCCTGGCAATCAAGTTATCAGCTTTGGTGATACAGAGCATCTAAAAGGCATTCGAGCAGAGTTCTTCACTCCGAATGGAAAACTAGTAGCAGGCCGTCATCAAGGATCGGCACAACCCACAGTAGAAAGTAAAAAAGATTCTCCTCCTTCTCTCGAGGATTTGAGTAAAGTTGAAGCCAACGCACCACCAGAAATTCGAATGAAGAGCTATTTTGACGAGAACTGCCAGAGGCGATATATTCATTTCTTTCAAGATAATAGCAAAAAGATCCACATTTTTGATTTGCTGGGTCTGGAATCTGGCAACTTTTTGCAGCATCACGAAATTGATCTTGACATAAGCTTTAAAATACCAATGTGGCATCGCTCTCTAATAACTCCAAGCGGAGATATTTACCTTACTGGAGGATGTGAATCAGAAAGAACTGACGTCAATCTTCGGACTGTATATATATTCAACTATCAAACTTACTCGCTGGATGAGATTAGGCCTATGCATACTGGTCGGAATTCTCATGGGATATGCTATTTCCAAGGGAGCATCTTTGTTGTCGGAGGATGTACTGATAACGAAGGATACTCCGCAAAATGTGAAGCTTTAGACATATCCAATGGTTCCAACCTTGCAAAGGCTTGGAGAAAAATTGCAGACTTAAATTATCCTGCGAATGCGCCTTGTCTTGCTAATTTTAATGATAAGAAGCTTTTCAAGTTTGGAGGGTTACTTAAAATTGTTACAGTTAACAATTTTATTGAAATGTTTGAACCTGAAAAGAATCTCTGGTCAGTCATAGACTACTCTGCCAAAACTTATGTCTCTGATTTCAACTTGCTGGCATATTCTTCAGCGATACAAGTGAACTCGAAGGAAATATACATATTCGGAGGTACCGAGAACGAAGCAATTAGCAATACGACAATGGTCTTTCGAATTGATTCCAAAAGTGAAGAGTATCGGCTTGAACCATGTTCTCTTCGTCTTCCTTATTACGGAACCTTCTGGAATAATTTTTCTATTGTGAACAACAACAAGATATACGCACTTCAAAACATACAGGTGAGCAAGACTCTGAATTACTTCCTCGGTAAGCGAAAGATTCTATGCTATGATAAATCTAAATGGGTTGATCTAAGTCCAGAAGGACAGCCTTAGGCTTGCTATCATATTGGTTTTTTAAGTATTTTTTAAAAAAGATAATTGCTGATGCAAGTGAGAAGAAGGACGGAAACTAAATTTCAAATTGAGATTGCCTCGATATATATTATCATATAGAGAGTCCAATTTTCTTTATGAACTTCATATTATAAGTTGAATCCTTGACTTTACGAAACTAAATATTCGACAAGCAAGGCATTCTGTATATTCTCGACTATTGTTTAAACTCTTGAAGAGATATCCAATGCTCTATTCACCTTGTTCATTCCTGTCGCAAGTAGGGTTTTCAGGTGACTCATCTGATGTTAGAAATGAAGATATCAAAAGATTATTCATCGAGAAAATAGTTACATTATTTATGATTCTTCTCATGGATTCAATCTTTTCGTTTGATTCCTCGTCTTCATCTTTTACTGCGGCAGTCCTATTTGTGCAAGGGAAGTGTGTAAAGAGAGGTATTCCAAAATAAATTGTTATCACCTTTTGACAGGGAGCCAGCCCAAATCAAAATCATCAATTTTCTGTTTAACATAACTTTCGTTTCCATTATACTCAGTTCTTTCTTTGCTCTCTAGGAACGCTCTGTAGAAGACATAATTCCAGAGATAATGATCTTGCTATTTCACAGTAAAAATTTTTGATAAATAATTTGCCTTCAGAAGTAGTGTACCTTAATGTGCGATTCAAACCCTTTCTGGTTCGCTGAGCTCTTGTCTAAGCGTTCTCTGTCGAAACCACAGATGAAACAATACTGTGTGATATCGTGCTGCTTTTCCGAGAGCTGGTCTTTGAGCGCACCGAACGTGTCGATGATAATACCTAAATTGAGGCATTATATTTCCACCCATAAAGAAAGAAAAATACCTGCCACCATGTTGATAACAATAAGCACCAAAATAGTGTTAAAAGCGTTATCAAAGAAGAACCGTCCAACATTCAGATATCCTGGCTTTTCATTTCCTTCACTATCGACTGAATTTGGATCAAACAGGTAAGATCCTAAAGACCCTGAATTCTATTGTCAAAAAATATTGAGTGTATGAGCCAATGAGGAGGAAAAAATTTACCTTGAACGTTTGATCAAATGTCGTGAAGAAGCATTTCCAAAGTGCATCACAGCTACCCGTTACATAATTATCGTTGTAGACACTGTAACCGATAAGCGTAAAGTAATATTCTATGAGTAGGAAGACGAGCAGCGTTAATAGTAGTGGAATTCTTGGCCTCCAAACTGCTTTCACGACGTTTTTCAGGAGCTCTATTCTCAGAACATCGCTGAGGTGGAACACAAAGAAGAACGGATGAACTATCAATCCCATCAGCGCAAATATGATATAAGCAGCGTAGTAAGCGAAATCGAAATCAGTCAGCCATGAAATGAGTGTCATAATCAAATTAACAATCATTTTGATGACTTTGCTGAAGCCCCAAGGAATCTCTGAAAATCCTTTCCAAATTGGTTCATATAGAAGAGGAGCTCTTCTCAAGAAGAACAAGAAGACGACAAGTGACGAAAGAACAATATTCGTGATACCAACAGCTTTGATAAGTCTGTTTGTTCCATCGAAATCATCGATCATAAACAGATGTGGGTCATTCAGCCGATTGCTGTATTTGGAAGAATATGAGGATATAATTATGATGTTAAGGAAGAGATTTGTGTAGAAAGCACCATACTCCCAAAGCCTTTGTCGATTCGAGATGAAACCAATCAGCTTGTATTTGTTGAACTTTTTCGTCAAACTTTCCTCCCTCTGCATTTTCAATATAATTTGTGGAGCTTCTTTCATGAGGTCAGCAATTTTCGTTTTCGTTGACGATCTGTTTACATCTTCGTGGAAATCCTTCTTAACTTTTTTGGGGAGACAGAAGCAAAAAGGAAGAAGTGGGAAATAGATCTTCTCGAGCTTGCCCTCTCGTACAATTTCTATGTGAGCCATTTTGCTCTTGAAAAAGTTTATTGCCTCTCGGATCATTTCTTTCTCTTCAACTTCATGCTGCAAGGCGCTGAATTCGTCGGCCTCCTTACCAAGAGTCTCTACCATTTTCTTTTTTAATTGTTTAAAGGCGCCCAATCCTCCCTTCAGTAAGCCAGTACCAAAACTCGTAACTTCACCAAAGACGCTATCCTTAAACATTCCCGCTAATCCTTTTTCTTCTTTCTTTTCGTTGTTAAGGATGGCGTTGATTTCCTCATCTTCGTCGTTCAGAATGTCATTGCGGTTTGCAAGCAGAAGATTCAGAAGGGTATATATGTTAAATCCGTTCTCTATTATGAATTCTTCATTTTCTTTCTCTACATTTCCGAACATATCTAGATCGTACTCATCATGCTTGTATTTGCGCTTATATTGCTCATAAACTTGGGCAAGGTTCTTTGCGATAATGGATACTGGGATTGCTCTCCGGATCCTGATGAGCAAGTCACTATTCTCATCATTAAGTTCCAGAAGACTGACAAGTGTAATTAGACACTTAAATTTAACTTGAGCAAGTTGAGCAGGTTCTATCTTCATTCTCCTTCGTCCCGCACTAAAAGTGATAAGTCGAGATCTGGAGTCAAATTGAGAAGGATCAGCACTTTTTTTATCCAGACCACTTCTTCTCCTAGCCACTATAGTGCTGGCTCCATCCTTTGAACTACTATCACCTCTGCTTTGGCCCAACAGAGTATTAGTGCCTCCGAAAGAACTGGATTTTCTCTCTGAACGCGCTCCGTGCGCTCCATAGTAATCAATCACTTTTCCTTCTTCCGCAAGCAATCCAACAGCATATTCTAATAGTTTGCTGTTAACCAAATCAATCTGATTTGCCTTGCAAGGTCCTTGAATGAACTCAGTAAGAGTATCAAAGCACTGCATCACAGTATCATAATTCTTTTTATTGACTTTCAGCGAGACTAGAACTTTGATTGTCATCATGACCAAATCATAGTTATTCTTTGAGTGAGTTTGGTGTCTGAGATAATTTTGTAAATCGAGATTGTGTCCTTCACAGAACAGCTGCAAAAATCTGAGTATTTTCATTAGCATTTTCGATTCTTGTTTCGATACCGAGCTACTCTTAGAGGCAGTACTTGTAGCTATCTCTCTCTGCATGAGGTTGCTAATCTTTCTAAAGAATTTTTCGGACGCCGAGTTCTCACGGAAAAATTTATAGAGAGTGCTCTGGACAGTGTGATTTCCTCCCTCAAGCAGCTTTATTCCAAATTTCACTAAGCTATATAAATACTCGATGTCATCCTCCTTCTCATTCCAGATAAGCACTGTGATTATTTTCGTTGCGTTGAGGCGATCGAACATATCCTGACGAGATACCTTTTCTTTCTCATCATCCTTTTTGTTACTCATGATTTTTCCAAGCGCTCTGATAAGGAACATCACTGTGTGCTTCCCTGCTTTCTTTTGAATCCAGAATTCAATAAAAGTCAAGAATTTGATGAGAATATCATCTGATGTGATGAGAAGATCTTTAAGCTCACTGTCGGCATTCTGATCGTCGTTCTCTTCATACATGAGTGATATATTCATAATCGAATTTGAAAGGACGTTGATGTCGCCCTTGATTCCTTTTTGAATATCAGTAAAACTTATTGCATCTTTGAACATCGTCCACAGTTTCTTTTGATTGGCGTCTGTGCCGATCACTCCGTCAGGAAATTCAATCGTAAACATATCATTCCCTGATTTATCGTTTTTCACGAATAATCCTCTAACACTTTTTCTTGACCTCTCTAAGCGTTTCTTTAGTCCAGTGAACAACCCTTTCTCTGGTTTTTCGAAGAAGTCATCGTCATTTTGACCGATGCTGGGACTCGCCAGAGGTTCTCCTTTCGAACCCTTCACGCCTTTCTTCGTTTTTTGCTCTTGATCCTCCTCTTCTTCCTCCAGTTGATCTTGCTTGTTTTTCTCGTGAAGGGCATCCATCTGCTTCAAATATTCCGGAGCCTGGAGCTTGAAATTCGCAACCATTTGCAGAACGACTTTGACGAAATTATTCTCGCCTTCGCCAGGTGGAATATAAGTAGAGATCCTATCAAGAAGCTTTTTGGCGAAATTGAGAGTGATCTGCTTGCTTTTGAAGTCTCTCATCCCCTGAGAACCTTGATCAAGGTCAAACATCCTATTGTGGAAGAGAAGTGTATGTTAGATGAAGAGTTTTTTTTTTAATAGAAAAATTACATAGTCGCATCCTTTAGGAAATTTTCATGATAAATGTTGATTAGAGGCACAAATTGGCCTAAGATGTATGAGACATGTGCAGTCGTGGCAGGATTTGGCAATAAGATCCTGCGAGTCTCTAATTCTATGACTTCTATTATAATCTAAGAACAATTAATCACAGAGAAAGAGAGGGATAAGTTTTACTCTATGACAGCTTGCTAACTCATCCATAGCCTTTTTTGAATGCTGAATGAATATCAAGATGAGATCGATTATAGCCTGCTGAGCTTTTTCGATGGCCTCCAGCAGCGGAGAAGATTCGGTATTCTCTTTATTCGAGGTTAAAAGAGAAACTTCTTGATCCAAAATGGAATATAAAAGTTCGATCAAACTTTTTAGTGGGAACGCCTTGTAAGCTTTTGATATCAAATTAATTCCAATGTCGTTCTTGAGGCACTTGGCCAAAATCTGTTAAATTTGATGGAATGTTAGAGAACCTTGGTCTAAATAGCAAGTATTAATTGTTACTTGTAATAGCAAGCTTGTGTAGAGCAAAGGAGAAGAATCTCTTTCGAAACCACTTATGTCAGAATCTTCTGGAGTTCCCTCAAATTCGACAAATGGCTAAGTTTATTTTGGAAGATTTATTAGATTAGCGTGCCATACCCGAACAATTTTTTTACATTGATCACTGGAAGGACTTGATCCTCCAAAAGTACCATCAGAATTCGTTTCTCGGTTTCAATAAGGTCATCTGTTTGTTGATCAGTGATCGTCTTAAACACTTTCAAAAATATTTCTTTCCGTCCATGAGTTTCTATCATGCTGGTCAAATATCGGATCAGTTGTTCATTCAGTGCTTTAGAAGATGAAGGATTCTTCGAATCAGTCTGAAAGACTTCAATAAGAAGTTCGATTTGTCCAATGTTCATGGATTTTTGGAAGGTAATGAAATTAATCCTCTTATAGGCCATTTTTTGATTGGCTGTATTCCTTAGACAGAACAGCCCCATTATTGAATGAATGACTTTGAAGATGTCGACAATAGTTGAGGTCACATTCTTAAATTTTTGCCTCTGCTCTGGAGAAGAAAGTCCCTTGTATACCTCAACGAGGGTATCACAAAGAGTGATTCCCTTTTCGAGTGGTTGCATGATTATTTTGTTACCGCCCATGTGTCTAAATATTCTCTGCTTAATCTTAAGATGGTCATTATCTTCTTTGTTCTCCTCAAACAAACTTTTGAGCCGAATCAGCTTTGTGTGCGTTTTATGCACTAAAGAATCTGCAAGAACGTTTTTGTCAATCACCTGGAGCCAAGTTTGACTGTTAGCAAAAAGGACTTTTAATCCATTAAGAAGTTTGTCCATGGTGGCATAGAGCTTCCTATTCTCGTGACTAAACAGAAGCTCAACTTTTTCTATGGAATCCAAGAAATCTTTTTTTTCGTTGCAGCAGCGATGAAGCAGTTCTAAGATAGAATTCTGAACGATTGCTGAGTTTGTTAAGAAGAAACCCAGTAAGAGAGATTCAATGAATGGTTTCTCGAGCACTTCGTCAAAAGAACGAATTTCCTCATAGTGCGTATAATTTTTCAATTTCTTTTCATTCGAGAGGCTTTGCCCAACTTCAAGGAATGCTCCTGGGAACAAAGTGTCCACGTCTCTCTTTACATTCTTCTGGTGCTCCTCAATGGGTGTTTGATCCTTGACAAGTATTGTGGACTTGAAATATTGGATGGTGTTTTCGAGGAGGAAGTCTTTTCTAATATCCATTATATAATCCAAAATCTCACAAGTAATCTTCTTAGTTTGTGTTTCAATATTATTTTCGTTGTCATCTTCTTTGATGGTGAAAGTTTTGTTTGAGAACTTTAGGAGAATCTTTTTCAGAGATTCTGGTTTTTTGAAAATTTGGTCTTTGATTCCTTCATTTTCGATCTCTGAGTTCAGAGTGATGGCTTTTGTTCGCTCTTTCTTCTCTCCTTTTGCTTCACCAACGCCAAGAAGGTTTCCGAAAGACATTAAGGTTTTTCCAATGTCTGTTACTCCACCAATCATTCCCTTCATTCCCTTCTTTAGTATATTGTTTTGAGACTGAGTGGAGTAATTCTTTCTCTTGATTCCTGCATTCCTCATGCATTCAAAATATGATTCATCGTATTCAAGCATTGGTGTAAGGTATTTAATCAATCTCTCGATTTCAGAGTCTCCTCCGGTCGATTTTTTTTCTTCTTTCTTAAATGGAATCAATCCTCCAAAAATTCCGGCTGATTCATTTTCTGTTTTTATTTTCTGAGTGGTAAACAATCCAAACCGAATCATTTTTCCAACCATTCTCAAAATTTCAAGAGTGAAATTATTGAAGATATCAACTTTTATTTTCTTTTCTTTCGCATCCTCGAGTTGAGCTGCCTTATCAGCCAGGTAGTTAAGAAGCTTGATCTTCAAAATAGAGAGCAGCATCTTCTCATCTCCAGTATCTTCATCACCACTGTCGTCAGATCCTTCTTCTTCCTCCTCTTCCATGGTCATCGCAGGCATTAGAGGTTTGCTGGACTCAATTTCTAATGGACTCTTAGAAACCACGATGATGGAAGATTTCTTTCTTGATTTCTTTTTTCTGGGCTTCATTTTTGGTGATGGGCTGTTGCTGACTTGTATCTGAGCAGGGCTTTGAGGTGACAACTTTTCCATATCAACAATACGAACAAGGTTCGGCTTTTCCTGTACCATCCTGGGTTCTTTGTCAATATGTATTGATGAAAGCAATCGTATGAATGTCGCGCGGAAAGATTCGGGTATTTCTGTGTTGAACATGTAATTCATGAGGGCGTCCAATGTGAACACTTTGCTGAGTTGTTTGCTTGAAGTAGAGTTACGATCCATACTCAAACTCGCAAAGAGCTCGAGTTGACTTTTCAGAAATGCCATCTCATCCAAGTGCTTAACTGTCTCTCCTTTTTTGAAGAAGCTCTCCAGAGGCATCTCTACGGACCTGAACTCTACATATAAGACCCCTTGCTTGTTGTTCATATTGATTAGGTAGTTGCTTCTAAATGCTTTGTCTTCATAGATGAGTTTGAAGATCTTATCTTGATTGATGTAGATGGCTTGATCTTTGGTTGAACAGATTTGATTTAACAAGTCGAGAATTTCTCTCTGTTCGTAGGCTTTCGAACTTTTTAGTTTGCTAACTATCTCGTTGATATAAATCTTCTGTCGATCTTGGGTCTCGGCCACAACTCCCATGATTTGGTTGGGAGCGTGAGTGAGGCTTTTATGTAAAGAGTAAAGAATTTTCTCGTTGTCTGAGAAAATTATTTGAAGACATTCACTGACGAAACGTCCATAGCTCAGATGATTCATCAAATGACCGACGAATTTAAAGACATACTCTTGGTTTTCTGGATTTCTTAGACACATCGTTTTGAGAAGAGTATACAAGAAGTAGCAAAGTTTATATCTTCTCGCAATTGAATCGATTTCGACTTTTTCCACCATCTTCTTGCCACTGACACCCTGAGCATTATAAATTGATTGGAGTTGTTGATTTGCGACCGTAGCTTTGGGTTTAGGTCCGTTTGCCTCAAGTGTAAATTCAATCAGCTTCCAATCGACTCTTTGAAGGTCTTTCTCATCAGGGAAACCTTCTATCAGAAGCCAGCAAATAATGCCAAGAATGTTCTGCTCCCGGAGAATTCTTTGTCTCATGGCCGAAATAAGTGCAAACTCTTGACTAAGTGCAATGTTGCCTGGAAGTTTGTTGTAGGCAAAGTCCAGCAAATAGTTGAGAGATGTAAGCGCCCTTTCAGCTTTCTCTTCGAACTTCTTTTGTTTTCTTAATTCTTCAGCCATTCGTTCTTTCTAAAGGGTGAAAATTGATGATGACTGAAATTATTTTTGGTAAGTTACTCCAGGCTTGAATTGCTTACTGAGAGAAAGCAGAATTGGAAGCGAGCTTAAAAGAAAACTGGTTTCCCAGACTTCTTCGTAGTCGGCTTTCGCAATTTTGAAGACATCGATTTCACGAGCTAAGACGAAAATTTAAAGGTGAATTTATTATAGTTTTTTATATCAATGCTTACGTCTATTTATCAGTCCAGGCACATCTGAAGTTGTTTGTTCGGGGTTTTTGCCGCCTCTCATTCTATCTTCTCCTTCTATTCTATGAAGGCAGACAAATTCTTTTGTTTCTTTGGTCTGTAGTCTAAAGTAAGAATCTTTCGATATGTATTTCTTGTTTGGATCATCTTTTAGTAAATTTTCGATTGGAACCAGATAGAAAAGAGTATCATCATTGCCCTCAGTGGAGAGTGTGATAATCGAACTCTAGAGATTGAATATTTTAAGATATGTTGAGCGCGAGGATTGATGTACCTCATGAGTTCTCTTCTCGATCTTTAGGTATCTACCAGATGTGAGATGTCTGAATCTGTATGGATTCTCCCATCGAAGGTACCCACCCTCAAATGAATTTTGCGGTTCGATCTTCCATAAACCGTTTGTGGCCATTTCAATATACTCTGTAGATTTCCCGGTTCGCTTGACTGTTGTTTCCTCGAAACTCAGTTCAAGATTTGCATTGATTTCTTCCTCGTAGAAATAAGAACCACGACTGTCTACAGAGTTATCCAGCGAAGTCATTAAGGCTCCGTCTGAGTTAGTTTCGGGATCTGCCATTATCTGACTAGAGTTGAGACTTTTGTTACCAGGACTTACCAAATTGGGTTTTTGGCCTGATTTATTAGCTGTCATAATTTGTTTCTCAAACGGATCTCTGGTCAATGAAGCTGTCAAATAGTAATTTCTCTCAGAAAGATTCAGCCAGACAGCATCTCCGATTTTCAAAAAGTTGTTAACGTCTTGATCATCATTTGTTTGGAATTGATACAGGTTCAGTTTCCATTTTTTGCTCTCTTCAATGCTAGCAGTAATAATCTTTTGGCCTTTTTGAGACGTTTTGAATTCTTCTCCTCCAGCTACATTTGTCGAAGTTGCTTGGTGCGTACTTTCAGAGTAGTTGGTGCAAAGTGTGGGATAACGATTGAGGATCTGCTTCGTCGAACTGATAATTACTAGGTCCTGGTTGTAAACAAAGTTATTGCGCTGCTTCTGCAATCTCAAGCTAGGGTTGAACCTGAAGAAACTTTTATCGTTTGGATAGTCTACGAGTCCAAAACTATGTGAGCATTCAAAATACATCATTATAATCATTTTGAAATAGATTGAGTGTTACGTTAAGTTGTCTTTGTTTGAATCATCTAAACTGAGGTATTTCATTGTTGCCACGTGAACGAGCTGGAAAACGGATGTTGAGAATAGGACTGGAGTTCCTTTCAATTTATTGTAGATTGCTGTGTTCATATTCATCTCAGAATCGAGGTTGGTGCGCAGGTCCTGAATCTTCTGCTTTCTCTCCTTTAGCTCTGGGAAATTTGTTGTCATTAAAGAGAGATTTATTCAATTAGTTTCATACCTTTGCTTGAGAGTTCTTGTGCACGTTCGTTGAAATTCTCAATAAGGTCAAAAAACTCCATCTGAGCTTTGAAGTTTGAGATACTAGAGAAGGGCAAAATGCGAAACACCGAGAACGCAAAATTGTGGGAAGGACTTTTTTCATCAAATTTTTTGATGTAGAGCAGTGAGTTCATGAACCCTTCACTGGTGATGAAGGAAGTATTGAAATTGGAGAGAGATATCGTGATGCATGATCCGAATGTAATCGGGTCAGACTTTGTGGAGGCCGAGGTTTGGTTTATATCGTCCGTCATATTTTAACAAAAAACGCTGTTAAATTATTAAATTAAACATTTGCTCCTTATTTAAGAGAGTTAATTATAGTTACAAAACTTCTTCTTTTGCTATTCATTCTGGTTGCACCTAAAGACCTAAAAAAAAAACACGAGAAACCCTGTGCTCTAGCTCATAGTTGCATTTTGGATGCCAAATATTCTCTCTCTATTAGGGAAAGCTCCAACTAAGATTGCTACAAATGTAATCAACTCAGATAATTAACTCAAAATTCAAAATCGCTAATCTTTTTAATTACATCTTTTTTTCTCGAAACATTTTTTTTTTAACAATGAAAAAAAGGTAGATGTCTCAGGCAAAAGTCCACATGACCCGTTCTGATCCCGATTATCTGAACTGATCTACAATTTCAGAACTACTTTCAATTGCTTCATTATTCCATTTGATTCAAGAATTTACTGCAGAGGAGTGACGAATCGCTTACTATAAGCTTCTGCTGACACAGAGAATCCTGAGTGACAGAAATTCAGAGTTTCGTATTTATTTGACTTCAAATCGACTGTTAGTTCGAGTGAGAAACTTAAAACGCCAATAAAAATTAGCAGGTGTTTGAGAATGATAATAAATTTACAAGTAATAACCAGAAAACTAAATGGCCTTAAATGAGTTTATGTTATTTGCTATTAGTGTTTATACCTCAATATTTCAAGTACGTAACTAGAAAATGGAGGAATTTTAACCTTGCGAATTGGTGCGAAAAATTGCTAGTTCAATCCAGAGATTGCTTGCGGTATTTGGGATCTAATTCTCTAGAACTGAAAACCTACCTATTCTCGAGAAATACACTTTCCTCTCGCCATTGCAATATATGCATAAGACTACCTCCATAAAATATTGAGTTTCAAGGGTGTAGGAGGCCTCATTTTTCCAATTAAAACATCCTCCTTCAAGGAGGTATGCTCAAAGGGACTTCCAATGAGCAGTTTTCTCTATTAATTTCTCTTCTTTTCCCTTAAACACGAGTAAAAGCTCCCAGGGGAAGAGGTTAAAAAAAAGTTGACTTCTCAATATCTCAAATTCTCATCCTTATCCAATCTTCTACTAAATAAGAAAACATCGAAACTCAAAAAATTCAATAAAAGAAATATAACATTAGAAGACAATAATTTTGTTGGATCTATGGCAATTTTGAAATCTGAGAAATACATCTATTTCATGGCTCTTGCGGCTTCGCTGGGAAGTTGCACTAGTGGGCTTTTTTTCACAATCTTTAATGCGGCTCAGATTGAGCTAGAAAAGGCCTTTTCTGAGAAAATTCCTGAAGGAATAGAAGCTCTTTTCCAATCTTTCATACCTCTGGGAGGCCTTATTGGTGGAATATTCTCTGGACTTCTTGCGGACAATTTCGGGAGGAGGGTTGGACTTATAATTGTGGATGTGCTTACAATAATAGGTTGCATCCTTACAGTTGTCACTTCGACACCAATTATACCCTTATTCCTACTAGGAAGATTCATATGCGGACTCACTGTGGGCTTCAATTGGACGATTGTGACTCTCTTCATTCGAGAGATCAGCCCTGTTAATCTATCCGGAAGAACAGGAAGTTTTTTCATGCTCTCGTTTGCTTTTGGCATCCTATTGAGCTACCTTATCTCCTTGCTACTACCTCAAGATCACCCTAAAGGTGAATTATGGAGGCTCCTTTTCATCTTCCCCGCGGTGATATCGATATTAAGACTCTTCATCTTCATATTTGTCATTACATTTGACACTCCAAAGTTCTACATTCTCCAGAATAACAATGCTGCTGCACAAAGAGTACTAACAAAGATCTACAAGGAAGAGTATGTAGCTTCAATATATGAGAAGGAAAAGAAAGCAGCAAAGCGTACTGATTTTCGCGAATATTTCAAGGGAAAGTTCAAGAAACAGTTTAACCTTGCATGCATGCTGATCATCATTTTTCAGCTAACGGGCATTAACTTGGTCACATTTTACTCCTCTAAGATGTTTTTCCATTCATCCACAGATATTGATGAAACAAATGATGTAAAAGTATTCAATTTGGCTATAGGCTCGATTCGGGTTCTCTGCGCCTTGTTCGCCGGCTATCTCGCTGACAAAATTGGAAGAAGAATGCTGTTTATCGTTGGAATAATTTCCATGACAATGATCTTATTTTTGCTCGGACTCTTTGGTCAACTGGAACGGCATATGGGAGTCAAAGTATTGTTACTGCTTTACTTAATTGCAAATGGGTTCACTTTTGCGACAATTCTTCCAGTCTATATGGCTGAAATATTACCTCTCAGTGGATGCGGCTATGCAGTATCTTTTGAGAACTTTACTGTTTTTGTGGTCATCTATTCTTTCCCTTTCCTCGTAAAGCTGGTTGGACTCTACCCCGTGTTCTATTTTTGCTTTGCAGCTGGAATCGCTGGGCTTATTTATGTGTGGTTAAGAGTGAAGGAAACAAAAGGCAAAAAGGATATTGAAATCTATAACGAGTTCAATGTCGATGGAGCCGATTATGGCCTTTTGGATGAAGACATGATCGAAACTTTGAGCTCTCAAGGGCTATCACTGGTTGAAAGAAAAGAAGAAAATTTGATTGCCCAGGCTATGAACTAATTGCACCATCTGTGAGATTAATGAGAAATTTTTGTTAATATTGTTCTTCCAACTCATACAACATTCCGAATAATTTTGATGTTGTATCTATAAATAATGGAACTCCTAAGAATTCTGAAAATTGAAGCAAATAAATTCTCCGATATCCCTGCTAACAACAGTTTAAAAGCTAACAAAATGTAGAGTTAGAATTGCATCATTATCATCATTATTCACGGTTCGGAATAGGAAATGGCAGCTGTCTGATCGTTCTTCGAGACTACTGAAAAATTTCAGAGATTTGCATCTTAAGTATTATGCAGCCCACCCCACACTCTCTCTCAAATGACGAAGAATAGTTAATGAAATCTTTACAGAAACCTAATCGATCTATTTATTGAATTGTGGTTCAATTTTCGCTGGCATCTTAACTCGTTTTTTTAATGTTAGACTATCAGTACGACTATGAAAGATAAAACAACACGATAATTGAGCCAATTCTCTATTACGATCAGAGATAGTTTCATTGAGACTAATTTGATTCAGTTTCACTCTCACCTTCTCTGTTTTGCAATTTTACTGTGACACTTTTTCGAGATTTTACTCGTTCAGTATGAGAGATAACGTCCTTTCTAGAGACGATTTCGCTTTCTATATCTGTATTCATCCTCTTCAATTGATTTGTGTTGGGAATTTCAGGATTTAAAGAAAACGAACCTTTTTTGTGTGGAGCGGGGTATTGAGAATTGTCTCCGCTTACCTGTAGATCCGAGCTCTTTCGTAGAAATCTATAGTGTGGTGACATGCTTTGTGATACTCTTCCTGTAGTCTCTGTACTAACATTGCTCATCATTTTCTCTGCTTCCTCTTTGAAATATCTAGAGTGTCGTGATATAGAGAGGGCAAATATCTTTCTTTCCGTTTCTGGGAAATCTCTGCCAGTTTTGAAGTAATGTCGGTACCGTTTGTTCAAATCCTGGAACGGCAAGTAATAAGAGAACATATTCAAATGTACTCCTTTATGTATCAACTTATTCTCATTGATCAATTGGACAACTCTCCCAGGTAACCCTTTCGCTCTCAGCAATAAAGGATTCATTAGAGCATCATCGTAAGACAACTCTCCCTTGAATGAAGTACTTGTTAATGAAAGTATAATGTTTGCGATATGATTTGGCTCTAATCTTTTGAGAGTAATTGATTTTGCGACAAATTCTGACTCAATTCTCGATTGTATTTCCAAGAACTGCTTCTGAAAACTTTGAATGGCATGATCCGAAGTTTCTTTTGGCTCGAATTTAGTAGTCACTGCGATAACTGGGGTCTTATATCTCTTAATCATTGTAAGGACCAGCGATGGTATTTCGATCTCTCCAGAGTATAAGATATCGAAATCGTCCAAAATAAGTAGCATTTTCTTATTGCGGAAGAAGTTTGCGTAATTTTTATCGCTCCCAAAGCCAATCTTCTGAGACGTCTTTTCAATCAGTTCATATATATTCATCTTTTTCAACTTACGTAAAGGGATATAAAAAATTCCATGAGGGAACATATGCCTCTGAACAAGATACCATCCAACTTCCAATACGAGCCTCGTTTTTCCAACTCCCTCTTCTCCAGTTATCTTTAGGAAACCATTCATTTTTTCAGGATCATTCATCAAAAATTCCACAATCTGACTCATTTCCTTAGCACGCCCAAAGAAAGGAACGCTAGACTTGTGGACGTTAGTAAAGAAACGCTGTAAACTGAGATCTTCAATTTTACCAGACTGCAAGATAAATTCTCCTGTTCCAAATAAATTCTTATTTTGCAATTCATTCTCGATACTGAGATCCTCTGGTATAAGAACCGCTCCTTTTCCCAAATATTGCATTACTTCTTTTTCTTCGGCAAGATCAAAAAATGAATAAGAAAGACATCCAAGAGTATCCCTAACAGCATTATCGTATGATTTTTTGACGGATTTTCCAGAAACTAACTCATTCAAAAAGAATTGAGTGAACTTGGAGCAATAAACCTTCTCATATAGCCTTCTTTTATAATCGAGTTTTTTTGCTGTTTCGAACTCAAAGAAGATTACATGAGGGATTTTCAGCTCTTCGGCGAAGTATTGTGCAAGTTTCGGACTATTTCTGCTGTCTAGAATTAATACTTCGATTTTATGCTCCGTGGCCGTTAAATTATCTAAAAATAAACTCTCTCGCTTTGCCTTACTTTCGGCAAATAATTGCTTCAACTCCTCTCGCGGAATGAAAACCGGTTTGCTGCGAGAATCTTCAGCAATAATTCCTTCTTCGCTTGCTATTTCAATCCCCAAGTAAAGAATTCTGCACCCAGAATTCAAGGCTTCTTCCAAAGATTGCTTCGTTAATATTTCAAATTTTATGTTTAAGACTTTTTCCCGTTTGCTGAGGACATCAAGCAATTCGCTCTTAAAGAAAAGTGGAATTGTGATTTGAGGATTGTAATCTTTTTGAATGAATTGAGGAAGATGGTTGTCTTCTGGATTCAGCACTGTTGGCTCTGAATGAAGAAACACGAACATATTGAACAGACTTTGACGCAGCTCCACATTGAAAGCATTGATTAAGAGATTAACTTTTGTTGAGGACTTCGCATCACCAATCTAATTATGAGAAAAAGCAAATTGAGGAATCTCAGTCTTCCAAAAAAAAAAATTAATTAAAAAATACCTGGTAAGCGAGAAGCAGAGCATCTTGTTTTAAATTATATTTTCGAAGTTGTCCCAGCACAGTTGATTCTTTCATCAAAATCTGGGTTGAGTTGCCTGCGTTCTTCTTTTCAATGTAGGATCTGAAAAAAGTTTTGAATTTACCGATGCGGCAGATGCTGAGAAGAACAGAGTCATTACCTCAGATACAATTTCGCCATCAAAAGGTGAGTTTTTAATTCTAACTTTTTGCAATAATATTTTCGAAAAATCCGAATTGCTTCTGTGAGATTTTCATGGGCTTTTCCTTGATCCCACAGGTTTTCAGCTCTCTCCGAGTACGCATCATAAATCAGCAGCGTCAATTTCGCTTGCTCAACTTCGGTTTCAGAGTTCAAATTTTTCAGCATCTTTGGACACTGATTTTCTAAGAAGCTGAGAAAATTAAAGGAAAGTTGAGGAGAAGGTTCTTCAGGAAGGACATCTGGACTCTTGTATCTACCTTTCTGTAGCCTATAGAAAAATTTAGCTCGAGTAAGTGCTAGCTCGAAGTCAATCCTCTGCAAAAGCTGGTCATCCTTGATGTCTCTTTTATTCAATTCGAGTAATTGGATCTCAGAGTTGATGATTTGCTCGATTCGCATTGTTTCATTCCGCTGAGAAATCGTTAATGCCATAATTAGAAGATGTAATTTTATTTTCAGCACGGTAATTCTCTCTTCTTTAATGTCAAGCTCATTTAAACAATTTAAGGCCTCCGAGGTTAAGGTTAAAACAGAGTCCGAGCCTCCTGAAATTATTTTGAATATTGTTGGAATCGTGAAAAATAGTATCTCAATGATGTCAATTGCTTTTTCTCTGGATTCTAAAAAAAAAATTCGGTAATCTGAGCTAGTTTTTGTGTTGAGTTAACTTACCTTGATTTGCGAGAAACTCTTTGAAGAAGGATAGATTAAATACGTTTCCAGCATTTTTCTTGTGTGGATTGAACACAATTTCAAGGTCCTTTGAGTTATTATAGCTTTTCTCATCGTCCAGATATTCAATTTTGGAAACTTGATTTATAAAATCATTGTAGATGGTATTCTTCGAACTGTATTTCCAGATCCCATAGTAACTAACCGCGGAATTTTCAATAATTTTTTCGTTATAAATGTTCGTTCTCTTGAGTTTCTGAAGTAGAGACAACGAGAGAGTGGCAAGATACTCAATTTTTTTAAATTCCAAGGACAGTAAATCGAGGTCAATCTTTTGATAGAGGAAATCTCTTACGGATTCAGCAGACTCAAAAATTGGAAGATCCTCTTTAGCCATTACGATTTTGAACCAAAAATAATTTCCTGGTTTCAGTGCACTTACAAATTTGGTCAATTTTTTAGCTCGATTCTCATCTTTCGAGTGTAGGCTGCTCTCTTTCAGTTCTTCATTCTGTTTTGGGGTCGTTTGGGTCAAGATCAAATTTAATATAATTTCTGCCCATTCATTTGAGATTAGCCCATGATCAGCCATTTCTTGCAGGTCTAGGTAGTTCACTCCTCCCTCGAATGTATTAATCATTCTAATAAGTTTATATCCTTCGACATTTTCAAGCTGAATTTGCCTAGAAATAAATTCAATCATTGGAACAATCAGGATTAGGATATTGTTAGATACTTTAATGTAGTTTCAGTCAGAATCATAGACTGCTCTTCTATTGTCCCAGTTTGAAGCGTGCTTAAAAGATCCTCTTGAATCGTATCAAACTCACAACCCTGTATTAGCCTCTGCGAGACCCAGAAGAGGGTTTGAATTGAAATCTTCGATCCAGCTTGCTTGAAGAGCGCAGATTGTTTTAGGACATCTACGTTTCGGTATTTCATTGGGTAAATTTTGTCGATGGGTGTGCTTAACAGGAGTAACTTAGCGGCATGAATTGGAAGGAGAGGTCCTAGTTTATAAGAAGCTTCTTGAAGATCCAAGTCAAAAAGTTTCGTGATGATAACTAAAAATTTCACGTTTTTGGTGCACGTTAGAATACTTCTTAGGGATTTGGAAAACTCAACTCTGTTGTGCTCTAAAAAAGAATCGCAATTATCCAGAATGTAGAGAACCTCCTTCGACCTCACAGTTTCGCAGAAGGTTGTGATATCATTTACGAGTCCAATTTCACTAAAAATTTTGGACATCAGCCCAGAAACTGTGCTTATGGTACTCAGGTCAATGTCCGAAATTTTGAATCTGAAATGATTTCTTGAGTAAAGGTAGTTTGCGAGTTGTCTTGTAAGTGCGGTTTTACCGATACCTTTAGATCCTTCAAGTTTGATGACTTTGGCTGGACCTTTCGCGAGAGTGAAGAGATCATGAAGCTGCTTATTTCTGCCAATAAGTGGTTTTGTCGGAAATCTTTGATCGATTACACTGTATATCTTGCAATTTTGAATCTTTCCTTGCTCCAAATTTTCAAAAAGGACCATAGATTCGCATTTCTTCTTCTCTTTTGAAATCATTGTGAATTTGAGAAGCTCATTATGAGGCAATTCCGCTGAGCAGCAGCAAGTCATTGTAGTCTCAGATAGAAAGTCTATATCAGCGTCGGGACAGAAAGTTGCTTGAAAATCCTGAGCCCATTCGCAACTCAATTTGTGAATATTTTCATTTTTTCTAGGGCAAGAGGTACAAAGCGGTTCATGATGGAGATGAGCATGAGAATATCCTTCCTGTTTGGCCTTCTGAAACCATTTACAATCTGACTTATGAGAATGGGCGCAGCAGCACGAATAGGAATCAGAATCTGCCGCAGAAACCAAGGAAAGATTGAATGCTTCACCCACAGCTATTCCGTCAAAGATAAAATTGTAGAACCCTTGAGCGAACTTTCTGGCGAAATAATCAGCAATTTGAAGTTGAGATTGAACACCAATTACGCAAGGCACACCAGCTTCGGCGAATACGCTAGCAATAGGTTCTGAATGGCAAGCGTTCACGAAAACTAACTGAACCTTTGTTTGTAGTTTATCGAGGATCTCCTTTATATCTTCTGCATAGAGTTTATCTAGCTCTCCATTTGACTTTTCGAAGCATATATAAAATCGATTTTGAGCCTTATCGTATTCACCATGACACATAATATGCAATATCACAGGATTTTTTGTGAGCACGTTCACAAAATTGGTCCTAGTCGCGATTTCGATCATCAGATTCAACTTGATTCCTTTGGCTTGCAAATTTTCATATATTTCTCTGCATTCTTCCTCATAATCAACCGCATCTGGTAGAGTTATCGTTGTACGAGAATCCACAATCTGAACCAGGGGCTCAGCATACATAATCGCAATATCCAGTTTTTTTAGGTTCAATAAAAATGGATGAGGATTATTTTCTGCGCTTGATGAGCCTGTTTTTTGTAATCGCGAGTAATTTTCATTTAATGAGATTGATCTCGTTTGTGTCAACTCCTTTGCTTTGTTTATGACATTTTCTGAATCTGCTGCCTCCAAATAAGATTTTGAATGACTTCCTATTTCCTGGAGGCTCTGTAGACTTTTATCAGGAATCAACTCCATTGTGATATTTTTCTGTTCTTTTGAAGCCAAATAATTCTTAGCCCTCTGAAATTCTTTTTCGAGTCTCGCAATTCGAGCAAACAGCTTGGAAAATTGAATTCTTTCTTGATGATGCTGCTTAGTGATCCACAATATTAATTTTGGGGGATTTTCCTTTGAATTAGAAACGATTGTATCCTCCTTTTCTTTGAGCGCTTTATTTAACTCTTCAGAAATTCTAGCATTATCAAGCGTAAGGCTTTCAATTTGAGATTTTAGTTGATTCAGAAGAGATTCTTGCTCTTGCAACTGACGATTGGTTTCTTGCTCAGTCTGTGTTTTTTTCTCAATTTGGCTTTGAAGCGATTCTCCTAACTCTTCCTTTTCTTTTAGGAGCTTTCGTAAATTATCAATTTCCTGATCCTTTGTTTCCTTTTCCTTTTCTAACCCTTCTATTTTGCCATTCAGATCGGTATTTTGATTTGAAATTTGCTCGTTGGTCTGCTTGAGTATCTCAATCTGTGCTTGTAGTTCCGCTATCTGTTTTTGCAACTCAGGGTCAACTGAGTCTTGCTTTGTTTCTGTATTCGCAGCTTTCTCCTTCTCTTGGGCAAGTTCTTTTTTCAAGTTCTCAATCTCAGTCTTCTTTTTACTAACATCCCCAATTAAGCTCATGAGATCTGTTCGAAATTGCTTGTTCTCTTTCTTGAATTTATCGAGGTCCTTCTCAACGGAGGCTAATTTCTCGGTCAGTTTTTTATTTTCAGCTGTTAATTCTTGGACCTTCCCGACTTCAGCGCGTAAATCTTCAAGTTCTTTTTGCTGTTTGTCGAACTCTTCCTTAGAAAGAGTCACTTTGTCCTGCTCTTCCATTTAAAGTATTTTTTGTTTTTTTGCTTAAAGTTTTATTAACCTTAGGAAATATATTTCACTCTTTGTTCTTTTTCACTTTGTATTATGTAAAAACACGATATAAGCATCTAATAACTTAACTTCTATCAAAAGAGGGGCCAAAGCACTTTAATACTACCATAAAGACAGAGCTGCTAAAGAGAATACGATCGGGGATAGGTGTCCGTAACATAATATGGCTATTCTTTCACACAACTATGATAGTTCTTTGATGCATAATCATTGATGAGCTGATAATTTCATTACTTCAGTTTTGTACTAAAGTGATTAGTGAGTTTTACCCTTCATGAAGCATTATTTCTTCTAAGTTGAGGAATGGCTCCTGTTTATCATTTTCAGTTCATCAGTCTGCTAACTCAATTTAATATGTTTTTCTTCTCATATTCTTCAATGACGACCATAAATCTTCCTTTTGATTCATTACAGGAGACACAGAGCTGGTTTTGTTTGTGGAACCAGTTTTGTTGTCATTGTTCGCAACCCGTCAGAAACATTATTTCTAAATCCATTTTTTTCTCATCAGAAAAATGAATCCTTCAGATCAATTTGTTGCTTGGACTTATCGATTTTTTTCGTATAGAACGTTCTAAGTTCTCATCACATTGATTGGACTATTTTAGAATCGAGTTCTGTAAATAGTTTTCATTTAGGTTTTTCCATTTTATTTTGGGTTTCTTGTTGAATCTTTGCTCATTCATTGAACTACACATCATATAATCTCCTTTAAGAAGTGTAAAATGGACTTTCAAGAGAAAGAGAAAAAAATTTAAAAACATAGTATCGAATCAAAGAGACATTTCTCGAGTTTTGATAATGATAATAGCTTTTCTCCTTTTAGTAAATAGCACGAATAAGCTTGATTATCAAAAACTTTAAAGCAGATGAATGGGTTAGTTTAAAATGAAAAGTAATGGCCTAATTTTTTTTTGTTACAATCATATATTTTCGTTCACCTTCTTTGTATTCAACCATACTAATTAACAAATTGCAGTCTCTATGTGTTCGAATTTATTGCTGAGTTCATACGATTGAACTAGTGTTACTCGAAATAGGATTGCTCTACTTTCAATTCGAAATATTCTCATATATATGCTATTACTCAGCAGGACTTAGTATTATCAAATTTATCTGACTTGGAAAACTCAGCATTGTGTTGATTAAGTATCGCATTATTTAAAGTTTTTGAAACAAAAGCGAAAAACATGAATTTTGCGTTACATATCGAGTATATTTATGCGAAAGATACATCCAACACAAGAGCCGGCAAGTCAAGGACAAAACACATCATTTCTAATAAGATAATCAAGCA
>ENA-UOTZ01000908-UOTZ01000908.1-compost-metagenome-genome-assembly--contig:-NODE-908-length-23087-cov-33.186093_pt1 | contig 23087 bp, 11 predicted proteins | sample MGYA00238144_ERZ746983 | MGnify/ENA primary metagenome ERZ746983 (study PRJEB28759, sample SAMN06268863) | compost metagenome | isolation source: single cell | place: USA: California, Emeryville, Joint... | reverse complement strand
CGGCTATATCTCCAATTTCCCACACCAGTTGCAAACCAATTCATTAAATTCAAGGACTTTTGCGATAACGGGAAAATAAACGTAGCAAATATTGCTCGAGCAAATCGGTTAATCTCAACTCAACCTCCGACTGAAGAGCCTTATAATTCCGAAATATTGGATATGCTGGTGAAATATGTGAAAAGCGCGGTTGGCTATTATTTGCGAACCCATCCACAACACACACTTGAAACTCTGCCCTTATTCGAGCAAATCGATAACGTCACACCAATTCAAGCAGGAAGGTCAAAAAACATTCCAGAACAACGAAAATCTACGGGCAATCTCTCCCAAAGTAAAGTGATTCAGCAAAGACCAAAATCATCTAGTAATGATCGGTTTGCACCGTCTACTCAAGCGAAATCTCCAATTACAAGGGCTAAAACACCTAGCAGCCAAGCAAGGCCTTTCAAAACCGGTTTCTTTCAATCACCACCTCAATCAAATCGTGCAAAAACACCTTCAAGCCAGACACGCACAGAAAACTCTCCTCCTAAAACACTGATAAAGCCACTGAGTCCATTTCATGTTAAGAGCACAAGCACCCTGATCCAAAAGAGCAATCAACAAAAATCCATCGAAGCTCCTAAAATACAGAGAACTCAGATTAAGCCAAAGAGTTTCCTAGGACATCTATCTCCTCCAGGGAACAAAGCAATTTATAATTATATAGATAGCAGATGCCAAGGAGCAAATTCAAATAAAAAAACACCAGAAAAAAGAGTTGGAAAGCTTAATCAATCTTTCGATGAAACAAGATCAAGAAAAATCTCAAGTGAGAAAAAAAAGCCAATTGAGAATAAACTGAGTCGAATTTTGAATCCGAAAACCCAAACTGCCAATTCTCAGGCTCCAGCTGACAACACCAACAAAGTTTATATGGTCTTCGCGAATAAATCTGCCTTAGACTCGAATACTACTAGTATTTCCAAACTTCTTCCAGAAGCAGAAAGCGGAACTGATGCTCCTGAGAAAACAGAACAAAAATCATTGAATATGCCAATAGAAGTACCTAATGATACCTCGTTATTGGCCAATTTTATCTTGCTTAGGGTGACAGAGAAGTTAAAGATCAAGATGAAATTTTGAAAGCTCAAATCGATAGAGAAATCTTAGAAATAGAGGTAAGAAAAATCCTTCTCTTCATTGTAAATCTAAAATAAAAATACTAGATGAGACATTTTGAGCAGCTAATGAAACAAGAAGCGCAAAAAGACAAGAAACCTTCGGAAGACAAAGGAACAAAACCATTGAGCGCGACTTCTCTAGAAAGAGGCGAAGATGTGGAAAACCAAGATGACAAATTGGAGCAGAGCCTGATTCAGGATGTAAGCGTGGCTTTTGTTAATCATTTCCTTACAGATATTCAGATGGAGCAGCACTATCCTAGCCTTGAGCTCCGAGACGGGAAAATATCAGTTAAGAAGCTGATACTTCGAGGATCGCTCACAAAGCTCCACAAAAATAATGTTTCTATCGACCAGAACGAATCACAAAAGAACGAAGAGAAGGTAAATTTGCTCCTTGAGAATGGAAAAATAAATAGTCTCTTTTTGTTTTTGAAGGACGAAATTTCAGTTGATCAGGTGTCCTATAATACGTAGACGCTTCTGAATGTCAAAAATTATAGTTTTAGTAACATTGTCGATATAATCATGTCATTATTTACAAAACTTTTGATTCTGAATATTCACACAGTTGATCCATAAATTTTTTAAGAATCCATCAATATTATTTTTCTCAAAGTCCTCAAACCCGGATCTTGTTTATATTTTTTCAATCATCATGTGTTGACTTTTGAGAATGAGAGAGTGATTATAATTTTCAGTTTTCCAGATATATAAGCAAGACCAACTTGAAACTAAAATAAAATCATAGAAACTTCATAAAGATTGCAACAGATTATAAAAAATTCTAACCTTAACATCTATTGAATCATCACGCAATGCCCTTTGAATTAATGAATTATCTAGTCTATTGCACCTAATACGAACTAATATGAACTAATATGAACACATTATTTTATTTCGAACGTTACAGTAGAAGTCTCCTTCAAAATCACCTCTTGACCGACTCGCTTTATTTTGGATGCAGAAACAAGACTTCTCTCCAATTGGATGTTCTTTAGACTAAGCCAAAGACTCCGTTGAAGTCCGCTTGTATTGTAGCATATAGATCCTTTCTCAAAGCTTCTTCATTCGGATAAATTGGGAGTATGAGCCGATTGAAACATGTATGAGCAGTGATAAGATGTTTCTCCTGAGAGTACGGGGTACTATTAATGCAAAACTTTGAAATCGTGCCTCGGTTACTTTCTAATGCTCTATTCAAAAAGGACGCCATACAAGATTAGGAATTATGATAATTTCTATTTAATTTTCATACCGAAAACCTTCCACAGGTGTTCGAGAAGAGCCCGTGCAGAATTGCAAAAGTTTTGCGAGGTCTTCCTGTTTCATTGATTTGAGGATCTTCCAGAACCAAGCAATCACTTTATGAGTCCGATGATAGCCTCCCTGATAGATTGTATTTTTCTCCCAGTCCTCGACATTAATGAACGGGACGCCATTAATGATCATTTCGAGTTCATGAGGCTCAAAAATCTTTAGCGTTTCAGGCGGAATACACTATGTTAATGAAATAAGGCTAACTATCGGTAAAGAAAATCGATTTACTAAGGTCAGCCCCTTCATGAATGCATCTATTTTCTTTTGGATCCTCTTCTGGCCATACCACTCGACTCTATTATAGAAAAGCATAATGAGCATTAGACCCTCATTTGCACAATAATATTACAGCAGATTAATATATTCGTTCTTATTTTGATCTGTAACGCGTTTCGAGGCTCCTTCCTTACATAATTCGATGACTTCATTATTTCTTTGGCTTGGCACCACAAAAAAATCTTGAAAATTTTCTGATCCGTCAATTTTATTTTGCAGGATGAAGACCAGAGAGTTGTAGAGCTATGATGATTCAGATTAAACACACCTTCGAAGCGCAAAATGTTTACGGGAGCATCAAGTGATCTGATATCTTCGAGAATTACAGGCTTTCCAGCAATCGCTTTGAGCAAACAACTGTCGAAATGAATATCAACGGTTATTCTTTCGAAGATCGCTTTGCCAATGACTTTCCCAGCAAATTCATAAGCATCCAATCTTTCTTCGAGATTTGGGTTGTCTGGATTAATTGCATAACTAACTTCTGCGCTATCAGTTTTAACAAATAGCCCTATCGATTCATATTTTATGATTAATAAAAGCCGGTAATCATACCGAGGTCTGGACGGACGAGTTCTTTAACAATCAAACTTATCCATTCTCGCAAAAGACCTCCAGCATCGTTAATCTTCTCATCTCCTCTGAATTCAACTTTCATTTCCTACAATCGCGAAACAAACGATTTTTATCTCATAATGCACTATGAAGTCATTACCTTTAACAGATTGCAGTTCCTAATTGCCTTTGCTGAAGTATTCAAAAGCTCAGACCTTTCAACTCGAAGGTAGTCTGCGCCTTGAGTCCAGTGAATCCTTAGCCTTTCCAAAGCATTTCTAAACCAGATTTTCTTTTCCTCAAACTCCAGTTTGCAGACCTCCTTCACATTCGTATTATTAAGAGAATGCTCCACAGCTAATGGTTGTAATTCAAAACGATCACAAATAAGTTAGCGATTGCAAAATCTTACAAACTGTAGACTTTTGTTTCACCCAAACGTATTGGTTATTGCTTCCGGGCTTCTTTACCCATATAAAAGACTCATTGCTCTTTGAACCACGAGAGTTTTCTAATAGTAAATTGAGGACAAACTTTGCTGCTTTGAAAATATACTCGCGAGTTCTCCTGTCGTTTGTTGTTGATTTACAAAGCTCGATGCGGTAGAGATGGGGCCATTGAGGCAGTGGTCGAGATGACTGTTCAACTAATCCAAAGTTAGTCCTGTTCCATCGTCAAAATTTACATCATCAAGAGTTGTCTGCTCAGAGAAATATCTATTGCAGTTTGGACAATTCGTTGCCTGGTATATTCGTAAACCATTATTCTGAGGGACGGTGATGGGTCGTTTGACTGCACGTTTGGGTTTGGTGCCACAGCTTCCCATTGTTTTGCAAAAAGAATTTGATGGAATAAAATCCTTCTATCAGAATAAAATATTTTTTAATTTTAGATCGTTCTCTGGATATACTGACATCCAAGCAAGCAAATTTTTAGATAAAAAGTTAATACATATGCGGCAAGAAAGAATATTATTACACCGATCTCCCGCTTGAGGAATTCAAATTAAATCAATCAAAATAGTGCAGGATCATTCCATTTCGAAGTTAATACTTCCGATTTTCCATTGTATTGATTACATAGATAAGCAACCGAGTCTTCGATAAATCGAATATTGCTCCAGTTGCCAGTTGGAATGAAAATACCATATGAAAGAAGAATTTATGAAAGAAGAATGAATGTTCAGGGAAATTTCTCCTATCACTTGGAAAGATAGTACCAACCCAGAAAAACACATTGCTAATATCGTTGAGGAAGATACTTGCAATTTCAAGATAGTTGGAAACAACTCTAAAATTTTAGATGGACTTTACTTATTGGTTTAATTGCAATGGACTGACTTGTTGAGAGATCTACTCGCGCTAATTCTAATGTATATAATAATATTCGATTTGAATAAGTTTGAGGCATCAAATGAATCTCGTCATGGGTAGATTCTCAGCTGTCAATCTGTGAAATCATCATTCTTGAATTTCTCTTCACTATGAAAAGCGCATTTTATCTGGTTCCCTGCAAAAAACCTCCCATCAAGCTTCTAAAATCAAAAATTATGAAACCATCAAGCATGGAGAGATACTGTCTTGGCTTCATTAGCTTCATCTAAGGAAGAAAATTCTATGAAAACATATCCTAACCCCGGGATAACCTTTTCTTCCTCTGGTCTTGGCACTTTTATATTTAGTATTGTGCCGTATTTTTGGCACTCACCCTTGATATCATCAAGGAGATCATTATAATACACATCATCACCAAGCTATAACCAGATCATTAAAAATCCGCAAATATTCCCAAATTCTACTTCTGCTGCGTTAATCATGTTCTTGAGGACGAGAATACGTGTAGGAGGTTGCTCTATTGTCACCATGTCGATTATTGTTTCTAAAAGCAAATCCAAGCAATAAAATTAAAATTATTGAAGCTCTAAACATTGAGCACCTACATACTGATTACACTGATTATCATCAGAACGAAAATTCGATTATTAAACATATGACTCATTCTAAAAGAAGAAGCGTTCATTACCACCCTGAATTTACAGACTTTTAGTCTAAATATTAGGGGAGAATATATACCGCTTTTTCTAAAACAATTTTATATTTTCAATGAAGATGCTTTAAGTCAGGAAAATCAAGCGGTCACTTCCTCCTTAAAGAATTGTTTTAAGTAAGTCCGAGATAACCTCGGAAAGGCTTTGACCCATTCGTCGGCTGTGTAAAGGTTTGTGTATGTTCGTAAAAACAAATTTGCGTTATATCTACCGCACACCCACCCTGGCTTATCTAGCACCAACTTGACACCTTTATAATGTCCGCTCGTCAGCATCTCAACTTTTTCTTTTATTTTCGTAGCTCCTGGTTCGAGTAACCGCTTGAAATATTCAATGAAGCTATCACCTACGTTCGAGCCCATCAAGGCTCCTGCAGCCTCATTCAAGTTCTCGGTAGTCGCGAAAGCAATAGCTTTCGCTCCACTCTTTGAGCTTTTCATATCATTAAGGTATTTCGTCATGCAATTCGCTCTCTCTTTTTCGAGCAACTTGCTATAATAGCTTTTGATGTATTCTTCGCCTTGAGTCCAAGGATCTCGGTAATTACCCGTCGATATCGCCTCCCTTCTATAAGCGTTTTTGCTCTGCAGCTTGTTTTGGATGTAAAGCGCGAAGAACTGGAAGTCATTCGCGATACCCCACTCCTTGAATTTGTTAGGGTCTTCAGCTTTCTTAGCCGTCAGAAGCATTCTGAGTGGGTACAGATAGGCCATCACTTTTTTCAAGGTAATTTCATAGTCGCTGAAAGCTTTCGCTTGAGTTTCATTGTACTCTGCTCCCTCTTCCTTGAAGCGAAACTCTACATCTTTAAACCCTTTATCTTTCAGATCTCCTTTGCCTTCAGTAGTAGGGGCTTTGTCTTCTGATTTTTTCTCTTCTTCTATGCCTTCCTTCTTCTCAACTTTATCCTCCTTCTTGCTCATAGGTTCAACCTTGCTGCCCTCTTTTAGCTCGAGAACCTGAAGGAAGCTCGTCTCAAAAGCCGAAACTTCAATTCCTTTGTTTTCTTTTTTCTGCTTTTCGATAAATTCTCTAAACGGCTTGTTAATTTGCTCTTCAACATTAATGTTTAGGAGCTTAAACAGCCATGCGTTCTGGTCAAAATCATCCGGGAAAGAATATTGCTTTCTTCTCAACTCTTCTTCAAGAACCCCAAGGAATAGCTTATCAAAATACTCTTCGCCCTTGGACTTCGCTCCTAATTCCATCGCGATGTAAATCTGAGCAAGGAATACCGAATTGCTTGCTATTGAGTCCACTGTCCTGCAGCTGGGGTCCTCCACATACTTCTCATAAAACGCCATAACCTCATCGTTAAATTTCCTTTCAAATTCCTCTTTGCTTCCATCTGCCATTATCTGACGACATGTCTGCTTAACTAGATCAAATTGAAAATTTAAAAATTCCGAACCTGGCTTTTCGTGCTTCATTTGAGCTAACTTAGCCAATATCAAAAATGGAACCGTTTTCATCTGTAAATATTGATACCCTGCTGGTTCGAGAGTCACATCCCACGCGATTGTCAGCTTCATTAACTGTTTCGCAACCCTCCAATTCTCTTCGCAGAAGTACAATGGCATCACTCCAGTAATATTTTCTGACGCAGCTCCCTTTAGAATCATCCCTTCAGCGTGCTTTTCGTAACCTCCATGCGCAAGTTTGTTCTTCTTTAGCGCGTACTCCGTAGAGAAGAAAAATGACCCAGCTGTAAGGAAGCTAGGATACACGCTTTTGATGATGATTTGCGTTGGGTCCATAATCGCAGCTTGAGATCTGCCGATATCGAAGGTCAGGCAGAGACAGTCCTCATCTGCAAGAGCATCAATGAAGTTATTAGCTGAGAGGATACACTCGCCTACTTTAGCGGCTAGCTCGCTATATTTCTCTCTCAGGCTGTTAATATCGATTTTACTCACAATATCTTTGATATAGGCTCGAGTCTGTGCCACGAGTTCCTTATTTTCAGACGTTCTTTTCTCGAGTTTTCTCTTGAGATCTTTCTTTAACTCTTTTTCCAATGACCCTTTTATTTTATCTGAGATGACCGCGGCAAAAGCTTCTTCTTTATTGCTTTTGTTTGGGGCTGTGGCCAATTCTTGAGTGAAATTAATCTCAAATTCCTCCGCTCCGTTAGCAATGGCAATTTTCTTGAATTTTTCAAACATCTTATCCGTAAGGTTAGAGATCTTGAGAAAAGTATAGTCAATGCGCTTCTGTACGAGATCCTTGAATAATTGATTCCATGGAAAATCTGCTATGTTGCCATTAGGATAGTGGTCATCAGTTGAATGGAATTCTTTCCCATGGCACGGAGCGTCGGCAACGTGTACGATAATTCTCACAGGGTTTACCCATTGAAGCCCATAAAGAGCCTTTTGAAAGGCTCCGTTTACGTCTTCAGGAATATCGCCACCACCGCTTGCTTTTAGTTTATCTAAAAATGCTTTCGCTTCATCAACCTTTTCAATGAATGGTAGAATTTCGAATGGAGGTTGATCGTTGAAGTCTCGATAACCAACGATTCCTATTCTAATTGCAGAGTGAGGGTATAAATCTTTGACTTGTTGAATAATGTCTTTGATTTTATTTTTTGCCATGGTTATATAAGATCCCATTGAACCAGTGCAATCCAACATGACGCAAAAGTCTACACCGGGGTTTTCTTCAGGTGTAATGAGCTTAGCTTTAACGGGTTCTTGGATTTGGCTTTCCATATTTGGAGAATAAAGATTCAATAAAACTTCAAAGTTTTTAATTTTGACTTTAATGCTCGTTATAATTAAGCACCAGCCAATAAGAATGAAGATAGGACCAGCATCAGCTTGATGGCACAAAACACCTTTAAAAAAAAGAATATGACTGTGAAAAGTTTCGTAAACGACATTTACGGAATCTATTGTGTTACACCGGGATTGGTTTCCTCCCACTTGCTGAATGAGCAAAAACAATTTTTTTACTTAATCGATGTGTCGTTGATTTGGCGTCTGAGGTTGTAAGTATGCTGAAAAAATAATGTAACCCAGTATCATATAACTTGAGGAAAAATAAATTGCATGAATCTAGTGCACGTTTGTTTGAACAGCAAATTCTGTACTTGTGAAGTGTTTCTGCTTATTTTGGAGTCAACCGTTTGATATGTGGAGACTCAATCTCCTTAGCCTCGGATTTATGGATAGAGCCTGTTTCTGAGTGAGCCCGCGTACCCTCTATGCATTTTGGTTAATTTTTATTTTCGATGCGAAAGTCTCTGGCGAAAGGTACCTCTTTTAGCATAAGCATAATAAAACTGAAACCTATCAGAACATGAGCAACGGTACCTATTACTTGATTTATTTGTCTCTGTGAAGAGAATGACTTGCTAATTTCACATAATTTCTTACTTTTCATTAGCATATGAACAGATCCGAAATCACAGAGTTTAGCGAAATGAATAGCTGCTAGTGAAAACCAAATAGTTTGGGATTTACTTTCTGAAAAGATGATTTTGTAGGAACAAAAGTAGATAAGTGGTTGGAGGAATATATTTTAAAGATTTATTTAGAACATTTATGATGCTGATGTAATATATATCTGCTTGAGGAGAATTGACCTTGAACATGAAAATTATATATTATTGAGGGTGCTATGATAAGTCTTCGTCTCTCTCTCTTTCTCTTGGAATTACTTGTGCGGTCAACCTCAGTGATGCTATCTATCTCCATATCTCCTTGATATTTGAAGAGAATTTAGCTCAAATATCGTTGGGGATCATCAATTTGCCAAAAAGCCTCTGAGTGTTAGTTTTGTCGAAAAATATTGACTATTATTTGAGAGCTCTGGCCTTGAATCATATCGTATTTAAATAAATTATTTGATAACCACTTGAGGCAACGCTAATAATAAAATTAATTAATCTTCGCTTAATTCTTTGAACAAAGAACCAGAAAAAAATTGCAACGACTCATGCAACTCAAAGAAGAAGAAAAGAATTATGTAACCAAACAAAGAGCTGCCGAGTACGAGTTTAACAAGAATGAAGTCGAGCCATACATTTACAAGAAGTTAAGTCCATACTTTAAGCGAAGAAAATCTCTTACTACTCTCGATTTATCCCGCAACGAGATAGATGACGAGGGAGCAAGCGCGCTCAGCAAGAACATTACTTGGAAAAATCTTACCACTCTCGATTTATTCGATAATGAGATAAATGACAAGGGAGCCAGTGCAATTAGCGAGAACATAACTTGGAAGAAACTTGTCACTCTTAATTTATCCCGCAACGAGATAGGTGACGAGGGAGCAAGAGCAATCAGCAAGAACACGGCCTGGGCCAACCTTATCACTCTCAATTTAGCCAACAACAAGATCAAAGCAGAAGGAGCGAGCGCAATTAGCGAAAACACAACCTGGACCAAACTTACCACTCTCAATTTATCAGAGAATCAGATTGGTGCAGCGGGAGCAGCTGCACTCAGCAAGAACTCCACCTGGACGAAACTTGCCACTCTCAATTTATACCGCAACGAGATCCGTGACGAGGGAGCAAGTGAACTCTGCAAGAATACCACCTGGGCCAATCTTACCACTCTTGAGATAGCACTCAACTATCTCAGTTTCACAGCAAGAGGCCAGGTAATGGCGAGATGGCCTAAAGCAAAGATAAAACATGGGGAATATAACGACCCTGATGGTTGTTAGAAAAAGTGAATGAGAAAATGCATATTAATTCAGGATTGCTTTTTGGAAATAAATAGAAAACCAATATCATAGATATTATGAGATATGAGAGATTGACAATGCTAAGTCGATTAGGGAAAGAAAGACTATAATGAAAAACAAATTCAGAAACTTCATTATCATAGACAGGTAGTGGTAGCTCAGATCAAATATTAGAATTACTATCAACATTTTGATTAGTAAAAACATCCGAGTTACAACAACATAATAATTAACAAAATATAGCAGAATCAATAGAGATCACCTCCTTTCGACTCATGGATTTTAGAACTGAAAAGTTTATTTGGTCTTGGAAGATAAGGAATAAGCATTGTAGGGAAAAAAGGTGTCGTTTACAAAAAATCTATGTTAAGAACAGTATGGACAACTCGTTACAGTATTTTTGTTTATAATATTGTGAATTCAAATTAGAGAAGATAAATTATGCAAAATCTGAAATTGTTTTTTGTCAATATCCTTATTCACCAAAGTTTCCAGTCTGACAGTTTCTTTCCGAATGAGTACGTTCTGCTACTCGGTTGTGAGTTGATCATTTTTATTTCACTTCGTGAGCAGCTAGATCTCGAGTCTGCGCGTTGTTAGGTATTCTATGAATTTGTTGAGACGCTTGACGAGAAAAGGGATTATAATAGCCCCAAGAGTGCACAATATTCCAGCAAGGTAAATATTAATAAGGCAATTGAGGATCGACTCATCTCGAGGCTAACGGATAAACAGAGTGTATCCATCAAATTTTCCAGTCCAGTCCCTATTCCACAGAGTGCCAGGCCGATAATAGCAAAATTACTCTTCATGAATCTCAGCCAAACTCCTTGGTATTAATTAGATGGGCAGGAATTTTACGGAAATTGTAAATTATTTTCTCTCCTTCGAAATTTAAGATATGATTCCCTCAAATTACACCCTTTCATAATGAAACTCACGTGTTGAATTTCAACGCTTTTACATTCAGAATTATCTGCAGACCAATAAAGTCTGATGTTATTGCATATGAGTATATGCATCTTCCGACAACAATCAGCAAAAAAATTCATGAAGAGCGAAAGAGATTGAGAATAAAATCCGTTCATTCGCTCTCCCACACGTTTTAAATCTTTTTTGATATAGAAGGTTCAATTGTACGGTGATAAATGCGTTATGTAGATACAATGACAGGCTCAGACCACAGAAAATTTTGCCCAATGCACTTAGTCTCAAACTTTTTATTTCGTTGATTTTTCAATAAAGTTTCTGGCCTTCTTTTCTACCACCTCACACCCTTGCTTGAAACTGCTGAAAAATTTATCATAGAAGCCTTTGCCGCCGTGTATTATCTTTGCGCATAATGTACGATCTTGTTCTCCATTATATCTCATTTCTTCAATACCTTCTTTCGACCAAAATCCAGAGGGCTTCAAGAACTTGGTGTGAGTTACGAGGGTCTGATTTCTGAAATCAAAATGGAGTTCTTCAAACGTTAACGTTTTTAGGAACTTGAACTTGTTGCAATACATGAGCTTTTTAACGATTAATTTGTCTTCTCCCACTGGTTCCACAGAGATTACTCTATGCTCTTTAACGAAGCTGAGCTCTGGGCAGGGATATTTGTGCCACAAGGCTTTCATTGTGACTGGCCAGCTAAACTCAAAGGTGAATTTCCCAACTTCCATTTTGTAAATTGCTGTAAATGTAATAAATCTTATTTATGATTCTAATAAATTCAAATGTGTTTAGGATCATTTTGCATATGTGATGAATGATCATGAACTCATTTGTTTTGACTCCTGTTTTATTGTTAAGGCTGATGCTTGTAGTAGTTTAATCATAATAGATTAGAATAAGTTTCCACAACGAATTTTGGCACTCCTTCGCATCTATTCCCAAAGGTACATGTAGAAGAAATTCGTCTTGATTGCTGTATTTGTGAGCATACAGTACTCCATAATTAGCGAGCGAAAAATACCTGATTGAGACTACTCTCTGCTGACTAGTTAGCCAATTTTCGTTTCTGATGGCTTGAGCATCTATATTTGCCTTTGTTCCTTATATATCCTGTGTTCACCAGACACTAAAAATTCTTTTGCGCTTGTCTAATTTGGCAGCCAAAATGCTAATTGGACTTAATTTAAAACTTTATTTTTCAACAGCTGTCTTAGTTACGATGTCGAGAGTATTTTCATTTACACCTCAATAAAGTTAGGATTTCTTTATAGATAGTTTTATTTGGCCTTTTCATGATGTGGTCTACTTGCCTACGGATATAAATTTCGATTTTCAGCAATCCAATTTCTTTGAATTCCTTTTTTGAATAGATATACATCCCTTATCAAAAAGAAAGAGCTGCATATGGTCGAGACATAAATCCCACCCCAAAACAGTTTTAACAATTTACCTCATTCTGAATACGTTTGAAGGCATGGGATAACGCAACATTCTAAGTCATCTCAGGCCCCAAACACATAAACCTTCAAATGTAGTAACAATATGATGGATAAGATAAACACCTGTTTCTGTATCAATATCATTTTACAGGTCCCGACTATGTCAAAATTTTTATTTAAACGTATCACTTTAGATCACTGTTCAATTAATAGCTAAAGGTGTTTTTTTATATTTATTCCGTTATCCGATAACCGCTAGCGGCACTCTAATCATTAATAGCCGAGCAGAGTTAGTTGTTTATTTAATTTCTCATATTTAATACCAGTATTGTCAGTAGGAGCTATTTAAGTTTCCAATCTCAGGCTCATTCGAAGGGTTCTTCGTTTCTATGATTAAAAGAGCAAATTCCTATCGAATTCCTCTTTCCTCCTCTTACGACACTCATTCTTCCTTTCAACTCCCACTTCATTTCGAAAGATATCGTCGGAAAATTTCTTGAGAAAACAGCCCTCGCAATTCTGTAAATACTACAGAAAGGAGCAAGGTTCACGAAAATCTGTCCGTTTTGTTTTCCTTAAGATACCAAGTAGATAAGTAGATATTCCAATATAACTGAGGAATCTTCCAAAAAACCAGATCTAGATGCCTAGGGAAGTTGAGAGAGGGTTCCGATGACTCAGATATTTAACGAAGGAAGCGGTTATTTTAGGAAGGAATTTGGGAAAAGTGCCTTTCTGACTGATTTTTTTTTCTGAATAAAGTGCAAATAAGCCTGGTATCAAGATAACTAATTCTTATAAAGATAAAAAAACAGCTTCATTCTTTAATTCAAAAGGAAGCAGAGCTGAGTTTTCCAAAGCATTATTTGCAAAGCCTTGCATCTCGATTAACTCTAAACCTTATCAACATGAGTTATCCATTGAAAAAACAACCCGTGTCCTTGAGCACGAACCTAAAATCCCTCCATAAGTTTCCTATACAGCATCCATTCACTAATCAATCTGCCAACCCAGGTTTCAGTTACGAAAACAATTTTGCAAACTATTACCAGGTCGATAATGCCAACCCAGAAAGAGAGGATCCTGCGTATACCAATCTTGAATCTCGCAATGATTATTGGGATTCTCACCCGAATCAAAATTTTTTTCGAGGGGCTAACCTTGCCGAGCAACCCGAATCATCGCAGAATTATTATTTCAATGAAGCAGAGCCTGTTAACAAGTCAGGCCAGTCATATCTGGCAAATGAAATTTTTTACGAGCCTTCGAGTATCAATGAGTCTAGGAATTATGGCCAGGCTGAGTTCGAGGCACCATTAAACAATAACACGAATGGATTAAACAGCATTGGTGTCTCGAATGTGAATGAAACGCCGAAGAAAACAATTTCAAAAGCGCAAACCTCGAAGCGAGGACAGGCCAAAGAAGCGGCGAGGGAGCTTCTCCAGAGATTTGCTATTTCTCCTCAAGAAATCAGTTTGAATGCGATGGGCAGAGGCGGAGCGGCGAGGAATCGAGGGAGCGTGCTCTATCAAAATCTGCATTCGCTAATGGCTGGGAAAAATTCAACAAACGCTCCAAAAGAAATAAAAGCAGCGCTAAGTGGTCCTAAAGCTATCAAAATCGAGCCCAAGATATCCCAAGAGATGGAGCAGAAACCGATTGAAGATCCCAAAATTCCATCTGAAAATTCGCGAGCTAGTGAGCCTCCTAAATCTAACGGAGCCAGCGGAGTGAAAGTAAATGCGTTGTATTACTCTCTCGCTAAAATTGAAAAAAATGCGTCGACGCGCTCAAAAATCGAGCAGCTCGCAGCCACTGTTGAAAGAAAACGCAATAGAAGATTTTGGAACGCTGAGAGGGACGCGCAATTGATCAGCTTTATTAAAGTATACGGGCAGGACTGGCAGACGATTTCAACTCAATTCAATGACCCCGAAATGACTCCCGAGGTCATTCAAGAAAGATATGAAAATCGCATTTCACCTCAAATTAATAAAGGGCGTTTCACTCTCCAAGAAGACCAACTCATCGCTCACTACTACACCACCATAGGAGCGAATTGGAAGAAGATAACGGCTTATCTACCTGGACGCACAGAAACTATGGTTCGCAATCGGTTTTATTCTTCCATCAAAAAGAGAATGAGCGAAGACGGCTTTAACCAAAAGCTCAATGGAACGATGCAAGACGTTTCGCCGCATAGCTCAGGCAATAAGTTAATAAATCAACCTTCTGGAGGCGATCTCTCTTCGAAGGATGATTTAAGTGAAAAATACACTGGGAAATTTTGCGAGCCTGAGATAAAATCCGGTTCGACTGCAGCCTCCAACTCTTTGAAGAAAAAAGTTCTGAATGCTAAAAAAATTGAAAGTCAAGCAACTAAAAAGGCTGATAGACTTTCAGCACTTTTGAAAGCACAAGCTTCGAACATGTCAAGCCAGCAATGTGAGCAGAAAGGAAACACTGTACCTTCTGAAAATTTTAACCCAGCGCAATATTCAGATCAATTAAGTTACAACAATGAGCAATTCAATGCATCAAAGCAAGAAAATTTGAATGAGTTTAACATTGAATTTCAGCCACAACTTCAAAATAACCAGAATCAGCGATCCATCTCTCCGATCAGAAACCCTTTCGCTGCTAGCCCGATCCTTGGAGCTATGAGAAAAAACACTGAGCAGGAGCCTTGGGACCCATTGAGTTTTGACAAAGAGTTCGATATGAATCGGCGAGAGGCTCATGACATCATTGGTTTTGACAAAATGTCATTGCTGAATGAAAAATTGGAGTTTCAGGACGATGCGTTCCCAAATCAGAATTTCAACTCGCTTCCGCAGGAAAATTTATGTGAAGATTTTCTAAACTTGAAGGAAGATGAAGGCAATGGTGTTGCTCGGGAAGATCCTCTAGCGTCAATGGAAGAAGATACTCCTCAAAACACTCAGAAAATTAAAAAACCTATTAATTACATGGAGGAAGAGCTTCAAAAAAATGAGGTTTCAAGTTTGAATTCTGGGCTGTATCAAACGACTGAGCTAATGCTTCAGAGCGCATTAGATCAGCAAGGGCAAAATGCGAAAATTAATTCAGTTCCCAGCGCGAAATTAAATCAGTTGGAATCATTGATGTCTCAGATTAGAGCAATCGAGAGACTTTTCAATCGGACGAAACAAGAAATCAACCTACTCCAGGGTCGCTTTACAGCGAAATAAATATTTTATTTTGAACGTGGTTTTTACTGCTCGTGTTATTGGAGTCGGCAGGAACTCAAGATAATTTGTATTGTAGTTCATTATGTACTTTTATATTCTCAATACTTTTGAGAGTCTTAAAGTTTAAGTCTATAATTGTCCGTCATTGGCGACTACTTTTTTTTCTCCTCTCAGTTAGCTCGGAATTTTTGTAGCGAATCTTCCATTATTTAATGTATTGCTCAAAGTCTTGACTGAAAATAACTTCAGTTGACACTATTTTTTTTTTTGTTGGAATTACTCACCCGATTAATGACATTACTACTCAATCGAACTTTCAATTGTCCGTATGACAATTTCTTAGTGAATAGCTAAATTTTTCTCTATTTCTCCACCATTGAAAATCCATCAAAGCTTCAGAATAGCCTTTGCTGTAAACCTACTACTTTAAACAGAGAAATGATTTTTATTGCTGGCTTCGTGTACAAGCCATTAACGCATTACGCAGCAAATATCTAGTGAGCAGCGTAAAAATTATCCAAAAGAATTAAATTCACAGAAAGGACAAATGCTGTTACGACGATCCGATTAAAACCAGAGTTTCCTATATGAAAAATAGACCAAACTTTCATTTTGGATACGCGTGTATTATATTTATCCCTTTCCTGACTCTTAGAAAATATTGCAGTTGTCCGGATTCATACCAGCTTTCGGATCTGAGCCACCCATACCGCCGAGACCACCTAATCCACCCATCGCTCCAAGTCCACCGAGCCCACCGAGTCCACCAAGGCCTCCGAGATCACCGCCTGCTCCAGGCATAAATGGATTTCCAAGGTTCAGGATTCCTTCTGGTGGAGTTCCATGCTCGTGCATTTTTTCGAAAAGAGAGATCATCTTATCTTTATTTTCCGGTTCCTTATCAAGCACATCGAGTATTTCCTTGATGCATTTATGTTGTTCTTCGTACTCTTTAATCTTTTCAGGTGCCAGAGTATCTTTGTTTTTAGTCAAATACTCCTCATAGTTTTTATCAGCTTCTTGAAGTGGTTCAAGCAGAATGTCCTTATCCATAAACTCTACAAGGAGACCTTTTGCAAGGTCATCAATGTTGTTGCCATCCATTCCTGCGGCCATATTATCAAAAGCGCCTTTCATGCCAGCGCCTTTGGTTGGATCACCTTCCTCTTTCATGGTTTCAAGGAATTTGCCCATTAAGCTTGAAAATTGCTTGAGGGCTGGATCGGCATCTCCTCCTTCACCTTCTTTGTTCAAACTGCTCATAAAATCGTTGAATTCTTTCTCGAGTTCTGGCGTAAAAGTGTCTATGGAGGAGAATTGTTAAGTATTATGTGAGATAAAGAGTGAATCTGACCTTGATCGTCTTTGTCATCGGCAGTCAAGTTCAATTTGTTGTCAAAATCCTCAAGTGCTTTGTCCAAATCATCCAAGTTCTCTTCGCCAGTGGCTTTGTTCTCTTCTTGAACTGGTTTCTGCTCTGTTGTCGATTCCTTGTTTTCCATCAAAAATGATCTTTTTATTGCTTATTTTGAGAATGCTATTTCTAAAAAGGAAAATGAGACGTTGATGTCGTCATTAGCCGAGCAGTTATAATTGCACTGAGCTAAATAATATAGTTTTGCTGATGTAGGTAGAACGATATAAGGGATTCCTTAGCTACCTCGATAATTATACAATCAATATCACAATATTCTCGTAAGGAAGCCTGGCCATCTGGAATTACGAACTTCCAGTAATTTGCTTAACTAAAAATTGCAAATGAGAAATGCTTTACAAGCTTTTTTTTTTTCTCCAGGATCCGCAATGATTCACCTTGATTCCAAAGAATAACAATTTTGTTACTTCTTCTGAAGCACGAATGCGCGCTCGTTGTAATTTACTTAATTTTATTTGGAATAGAGGTTACTTAAAATTTTTATTTACTATGGATTTGCGTAAGCAACCATCCCCTCAAGGCTTTAAAGGAGCGGATGGTCTTCGTTCTTCAGTAAACGCGTTACCAGAAATTCAAACTAATCGCTTCTCCATTTTAGATCGAAGGTGTTGTCTTGGAATGCAACAAAGAGGCAATGGAAAACCTGAGCATTGGTAATTCAGGAGCTTTACAAATTCTCACCATCATATATAAGATAATTTCAGCGCTGCATTTGAGCTCTTGAAAAAAGCTGAGCAACTTATCATTTTCGAGTATAAGCAGAATCCTGACCAACAAATATATCGCCTTGTTGGAATCACTCTCAATAATCTGGGTTGCTTTTACAGAAGAAGCAATATGCCTCAAGTTGCATTAAAATATCTCAAAAAGGCATTACAAATTGAAAGTGCAACTGCTAATGATACGACAAGTATGGCTGAAACACATCTGAATATTTGCGCAATATACTCTTACATGAACAAGTAATGCATAGATTGATAATGAGCAAGTGAATTAAACTATAATTTGATGAAATAGTCATCTAACAGCAATTGAGCATGTAAAGGTCTCCTTGGATATTCTTGAAAGGGCGCGAATAAATCTTCTTATGGACAAAAATGGGACATTTCTCTTGAATCCTAATAAAATTGCTTGCTCTTTGCAACTTCGGCAATTTGGCGATCGTATTGCTGATCAATACAAGTTAATAATAACAACGATGATAATGGCTTATTGCAATTATGGAACTGAGCTTGAACATCTTCAGAAATATAAAGAAAGTACTGCCGCATACAGAAAAGGGCTTGAATTGGCACAGAATGAGCTGGGTGAGGGACATATTCTGACGCAGAATCTTAACAAATATTACAGTAGTGTCGTTTATAAGAAGCAGGTAAATTTTAAGATATTGTTGCTCGTGATTAAAGGACAATAGATGCATGAGCTCGAGACAAAGCGAAAAGATGAGCACAGGATGAAACTAGTTGGAGCAAATCGAGGCATTCGATTTCAGGATCTGAGTAATCACTATGAATTGAAAATGCTGTAATTCTATGAGAAAGGAAACCAACAATTTGAGATTTTTCAGGAGCATCCTGTGAGAAAAAAGGTTGCTGATTATGGGCTTGACGGTCGAAAGCATTATAAAAACAAACTAATTTCTCATTTAAAGGATACACGCAGATTTGGAACTCCATCGCAAGAAAGGTTCGACAAATTTCCGTCGATTAAGAATAGCCCAAGAGAAAATCGTAGAGCAGAAAGAGTTGTGTTTCGACCTGATCGGTCCTATTTAGGGGATTTTCAGGAGGAAACTGCTCCCAAATCTACGAAAAAAATTCTCCCTTCATTAGGTCCCGCACATCATCACTCTGCACATTCAAAGCATGAGTTGGAACAAACAACGCTGTCGAGATCGTATCTGATGAACGACGAATTTGACGTTTCATTTTTAAATAATTCTGCTCTCCAAGCGAATTTTGAACATAATGAGGACCGACAATGGGATAGAACTACTAATTATTTTGTGATTGGAAATGAAGAAGCAGAGGAACTTGATTCCAGACCAAATTTTAATGCAGACTATCTTAACTCTTCGGCTATGTCAGGAGTGGGCATGACGAAAAAATTGAATAAGCTTGATTTGAAAAATTTGAGCTTCGATCATGCGCCGAGAGAGACTCCAATAAAACCACTGCAGCAACGTCATCAAAACTCGAAAACATCAGCTAAAACCCCAATGTTGCTTCAAAAAGGTTTTCGTTCTAATTCAGTAAGCAAGACAAGGAAAAATTTTCCGAGCCCACGGACGCACTCCCCTCAGCCGATTGATGTCCCATTGAATAAAAAACAATTCAATAAGGCCTTTAGAGAATCTAATGGATGGGAAAATAACGGTTCGGATATTAAAATGTGGGGAAAAAAACTGATTACACTTCAAAAACCTCACAACATAGCTGAATCACATGAGCACCACTCTTTGCTATTTTCTATTGCAAGTGAGATCGAAAATCGAACTGGGGAATCCGAATCAAATGATTTTTATGAAAAAGCAGATCATGCTGATGATAGGGAAGAAAAAGCTTACGAACCAAACTATTTTATTTATGAAACTGCTAGGAGAAATTTCCGAGAAGCAGGCTACTGGTGGAATCACCCTAGTGATGATAAATTTAAAAAGCCAACTGATAGCAATCACAAACTCGCGGTAGCAAGAGAGTTATTGCTATTATCTCAAAAGAAAACCAATATCCCTAAGAAAGGGCGGTCAAAAAGCACTATTGAAGCTCAAATTATTACCTAAAGCATTTTTTCCATTGCTTGTCGGTGAAAACACCGTAGATATTCTTATTAATGTATCTGTATTATTCAGATAACTGGTTGTATCAATAATAAGTTTCTTACACGGAATTGGATTCGTTGGCTAGGAATTCAAAGAGTTTTCGCTTTTAGCTTGTAAAAGTTTTGTTTTTAGCTTAAGATAAGCCAAATCTATTGTGTAGAGGTTCCTCAATAAAAGTTCAAGAGACAATATATGGAGCAAGAAGAAGTTACTCATGTTTGATGATAAGTTATAAGCAGTTAGGTAGGTAAATTAATAATAATCGATTGAAATATGAAATTATACTCATAAAGTATTGAAATAAGCATATATGCATTTAATTGCAAGACACCATCATTGAAACCAAATTGAAATCTTCTTTGCAAAATTTTAATAAAGCTTAATTTATGCTTGGATCAATGTTTTGAGGTACGACTCCACCATTCATAGATTTTGTCATTGTGCCTCAAAACTTCACCAAGACTCTCTCCTTTAACAGAAGATTGACATGGAAAGCTATGTTACTAGCTGTAGGACGCTTCTCGGGGTTAATATCAATCATTGCTTTAACCAAGTCGAGGAGCGAAGTTGACATGTTTGTTACTTGATTCAGAGCATCAAACTGACCTCGTCGAATTGCCTGCCATATGTCACCTTTCGCAGGTAGCTCACAATCTGAATGAAAAATGGCTTTAGATATATTGTCAATGAATAGATATTTACTCGTTATTAGCTCGTATATTGTCATCCCAAGCGAGTATACATCAGCTGCTTTTAACAAAGCTCCAGAAACTTCAGCAAACCTCAGGTTTAAGAGCTCTGGAGCGAGATATTTCGAGTCTCCTTCTTCAAAATCGCCGTTAAATGAGGGTGATACAATCCTCGAAAGACCAAAGTCACCGATCTTAAAACTCCCGTCCTCAAAGAGTATATTCTCTAATTAAATTATTATCTTTGAGGTCAAGAGTTCAAATTACCTGGCTTTAAGTCCATATGGATAATGTCGTGAGAATGCAAAAAGTCAAGGCCTTTTGTGAGATGGCTCAAAATCTGAATAATTTCCTCTTCACTAAACTTTTCTTTCTTTTTCCAGAGCTCTCTTAGATTACTCGAGCAGTGCTCCATCTAGCCATAATTGGTGAGGAATATTGAAGGATTATAAAATTTACAGCTATAAACATGTTGCTGTCCTCGATCCAGTTACCAAAGTATTTGATGACATTAGCATGACCTCCATCAGATGATATCTTATCAAGAGCACTAACTTCATGAAGCGCGAGATCACGATAGGCTCCTTAATTGAATTTTAGATTTCATTGGATGTATCTCCGAATTACCTCTCATTTTCCGATTGGTGCGCTTTATCGCGTATATCTTAGAATCTGAAAGACTCTTACATTTGAAAACAGTTCCGAAGCTGCCTCCTCCTATTGTCTTTTTGAGATCAGATTAATATTAACGATAAATTTTTGATTTTCTTACCTCCATGACTTGGAAAGCAGAACTAGACAAAGGTAGTGCACTTTCCTCGGTGACGTTTTGTACCGGTTCTAGCTTCTGATCTTCAGTTTGTTGCGTTTGATCGAAGTCATAACCTCGAAGTCCTGCCATCTGATTTGTATGAATATCTCTGAAGTATTTTCTTTCATTCCTCATTGACGGCCGGGTCAATCTCAGATGAATAGATGCTTTCTTCTTTGGAGATGGTGTGTAGTGGGAATTAATCATTGATTCTTGGCCTTCTCTATTCATATTTTGCTTGTCGAGAGCGTGCTTACTCATCATGCATGAAGCTCTCTGGCCAATATTACATTCATTAGATTTCTGAATGCCTTCAACCTCGATTTCCATCTTCTGCGAGCTATCATAGTGATTTCGAGCTGACAAACTCATGAAATCAAAGTTCTCCTTTGATGAGTCATTCGATGCTTCTAGTGGACTCAAATTTTCGCTATAGCATGCTTCAATTCGTTTCTCCACGAACAAAGAAAACCCTTCCTTGAACGCCCAGCCAGATCTCTGCTGGAAATTTTGCGGAGTGAGCGCAAGAAGCTTAGATAACCCGAGATTAGCGTTGCATTCCTCAGAATCGCCAGCTGAAAGTTTCAACTTGAGACTTTGTGGTAAATTGCATTGCGGAGCGTGTGTTGCACTTCGGAGACCGTCGGTTGGTTGGTTGAGAATGAGTTTCGAGCAGTTTATTCGGTCTAGCACTCTTTTAAAGTACCTATTCTCCGGCGAGGGAGCGTCAAAGTCCAAGGCTCGACTCCTTCTGGGTGGAGAAGCTTTATGAGATTGGTTATACATGTACAGGCTTCAATTTTGATCTGAGGATGAAGTTGTCTATTATAATCTGAGTAAAAAATACTACAAAAGATCTTCTTTAATAATAGAGTTTGAAAAAAACACGGCAAATTAATGCTAGTATGGATTTTTTTTCAGATCGCCCGCGGATTGTATGATTTTTTAATTCAAATTCAATTACGTTAATTTCTGTATTTCTCTTATAATAGAAAAAATTCGAAATTTTATTTAAATTCGAATGAAAATAAGGACATTTTTCACAATTTAACCAGAATAAGGAGATAACGGATCCTCAACCTAACTCGGCACTTATTTCTATTTTCGATAAAATGGGAAAATTTTTCCCGAATTTTTTTTTGAATAGTCACTAGCTTATCTATTTCTGGCCTAAGATTTGCATTGAATAGGAATCAATAAAGAACGTTGTGAGGAGATATTTTTTTTGTTTGATAGAGTCTATCTTCGAATTTTTAACAACAGATGTGACGAAAAATTTTTATATATTAGATACACATACCGATCCATATGTTGTCAGCAATACTGATTAGTATTGATTTAAGAAAGATACTTAAAAAATCAGATTCGAAACACATAGATTTGGTTTTGCTGCTTGTTTTTATGTGGAAACTTATGATATTTGATGATATTGCCTTGTCTACTCTAACTTAAACGAAAGGTTTTGAATAGTAATTGTTGATGAGAGTTTTGATCAAATGGCAGGGTAAACCCGAATTCCTGACAGCCGCCCTGTGTTTTCATTGTTACATTTGCTAATGTAACACTCAGTTTTAATCCTCTGCTGGAATATCTGTCATCAACAAGCATTCATGGTTTAGTGGTAGAATGCAACGTTGCCATCGTTGCGACCCGGGTTCGATTCCCGGTGGATGCAC
>ENA-UOTZ01000907-UOTZ01000907.1-compost-metagenome-genome-assembly--contig:-NODE-907-length-23089-cov-14.748609_pt1 | contig 23089 bp, 24 predicted proteins | sample MGYA00238144_ERZ746983 | MGnify/ENA primary metagenome ERZ746983 (study PRJEB28759, sample SAMN06268863) | compost metagenome | isolation source: single cell | place: USA: California, Emeryville, Joint... | reverse complement strand
AAAAAACAAAATATAGCTGTAGTTACCCCAATCGTCAAGCTGTACCGAGCTCTTTAAAGTGAGAGTTTTCTTCTCAGTATCCAAGATATTGAGTTGCCTGGCATCGTATTTCACGAATATCACTGATTCGTCTGCATTGATACTCTATCTGCAGCGTGCAAATCGGTCTAATAAATTAGTTTAATGATGTGAGTGAAATTAATGTCGCCAAGAGATTAGTCTCATATCAGCTCATGAGCCAATATTAAGTGCATAATATTAGAGTGCATTGATTGTGCTTTAAATTCACTGGTAAGAGCCTCTGATAAATTTTTCGTCTCTATGAAAATGTGAATCTTCAAAATATCAAAATAACATCTCAATTCGGGTCCGTCGATCAAAGATATACATGAAGACTAGTGAGCACATCAGTTTGGCACCGACTTAGGGTCTCCTGTTTTCAGGCCTCGAAAAGAAATTGAAATTGTCAATGCGGAGCTTTTCAGCCCGAAAACTTCAAGATAAAGTTAATTTGTTAATGCACAGTTTATGGTATAATAAAACAATTGAGAAAAATTATATCATATTTATATAATTAATTGCTTAGTAACAATGAAGGTCTTCTTTTAAATAATTTTCGCATGAGACTTTCCCACAAGGAATTTTTATATCTTAAAATTTGTACACTGAATTCACCAAAGACTTACACTTCTCAGATTAGTTGTGTCATTTTATTTCATCAGACCACAAATATAATTTTTCCCCTATTATCACGATATTTATTATTTTTCTGGTCTCTTTCTAGATTTACTCAGATTAGATGAATGGTTTAAGCTGAAGAGAAAATATGCATGAATGTTCATTATTTATTAAGACTCATTTTTATTGATATATTTTGTTATTTTCATCTTAATGCTTCTCATTGGTCTTTAAATTCTCTATTGATATTCTTTGTCTTTGAGCTTAGTTTAGATAAAGCATACTGACATAGCACGTTCTAATGATTTGATGCAGATAATCCATACTGCAAAAAACGCAAATTACGTTTATCTGAAGTTTTTCCAATATAAAGAGCTTTTCCAGTCTTGACGTCCCACAGTTTTACTGTCTTATCGCGAGATGCGCTTGCAATCATCTCACCATTCGGACTCCATCGTACACACATGATATTTCCTGATCCTGCCAGAAAAAATTAGCTATTGCATACACAGCCCAAAGAATTTTTACCGTAGAGAATGCTATGTAAGGTTTTAACGATCTCTGATTCTCGCTTGTCAAATATCTTAAGATGTCCATCTTCACTTCCTATCGCAAGCAGATTTCCATCTCTTGGGCACACATCAATCCAGTATCCTTGCTCTTAATTACAAGTGAAATTAATGAGAATCTAAATATCAGGAAAAGAAATTAACAGAGGTTCTCATAGACTCCTGGAAAAGAGAAGATTGCTCTTTCCTAAAGCTATTGGAGTCCAATCATGTATTTGAAGTGAGGAAAGTGATAAGGAGACAATTCAAAAATTTCCCACTGCCAGTATAATCAATCCGGACCGATCTCTTCAAAGTAAGAGCTTTCTTCTCGACATCTAGGATGTTAAGTTGGCTGAGTTCGTATGTAATGAATAGTAAGGGTTCATCTGTATTACTGCTCCATCTGCAGCGGCTATAAGGATCTAAAGAATGATTATAAGAGATCAGGGAGAAAGAGATGGAGTTGAAAAAGATAGTTCAAGAGGGAGATTTTCTGACCAAAGTAATGTCCGGGATCAATCAAGCTCGTTTTCATATCAAAATAGTAGTCGCAACTACCAGATTCCACGTTGGATATCATGCATATTCCATTTCCGTCGAGTGTCGCCATGGTCTCTCCGGAAGGGCTGAAATCAAAACCTGACAGCCAGTATTTGTCTTGATAGAAAGATAGTCATTCGGAGACGGGAATATGTGTCACTTACCCACTCCAGAGTCAGGTTGTGGGTGCCATTTTGACTTTCTTAACAATTTGACACTGCAGCTACCTTTTTGCGCAGAATATCCAATACTGTACAAATGATAGGCTGTTTTCCTCACAACTGATAATGCACCAAGGAAATTTCTTCTCTTATTATAAGTTACATCCCCAGGGCCAACCACTAGAAGAGGAAGAAAGTATTTAGAACAATAAGATGAGAAACAACTTTATGAAATAAATGAAAAGAGGAAATTGTTAAGTTTAATTAATAATAAATCAGTTTGAATCGGCATTACCTCCGGTTACTCTTCCGAAAGTGTAAACTCTCTTTGCTGCCTTCTGTGAGAGATCAAATATTGCCATGTTGGCTGATGTGAGCTTGCAATGATTGAGCGAGACAAGCAATTTAGTATTCGGAATTTCTTTCACATGAGTCCAATCGTCTATAGAATTGAAGAAACTGGATGAAGGTCAAAGCCCAGATGAATGTACACTTGTCTTCCGTTGGAAAGCCTTGAAAATTTGCGTAAATCTGTTGCGTCTCGAGCTCTAGTATGCTGATATTGTTCTTAATATTTGTGGACCACGCGAGCAATGAAGTTGTTGCTGGTGGAATTTCTTCTATGAGAGGATGGATCAGTGTAACGTCCAGAACATTGAAATCGTTGAGAAGTGAGGAGTGAACAAACTCGAGAGCAAATAATATAAATAGGAATTAGAGTACTAGTTATTGTAGATTTTAAGAGCAAATCGTCTGTTGCTGCTTGATTTGTGGCTTGATTCGGCTCTTTGTAGTCCATAGAAGCAGACTCGTGGCTGTTGATTTTCTCGTTCTTTGATAACATTGCTTTTTATCTTGTATTTAATCTCAAGCACAAATTAAAATAGTTTTATTTCTTCTAAACACCTACTTTAATTAAACAAGTGAGTATTGAATCATTAAATTACTTGAAATTTTTCTTATCTATTAAATTGAACAAATCAAGCACTCCTATATATACATCTGCTATTTCAGGTCACACTGTCGCTCTGCAGTTTGCATCAATATTGTAATTGCAACAAGCCCTTTAGTTTCATTGCTTTAAATGTGGCAGACGTTGTATTCTCTCAATATCCCTTAATAACAATGAACTGCAAACGTCATGCGTTGATTAAATCAGACAACCTCTTTACTGTGTTTTGTCACTTCTACGCCGGCTACACTCAAAAAGCCTTTTATTGAGGATTACGGATTATTTTCTTCAAGATGGTCATGTTCACGTTGAATTCAATCTTAGTTGTCTCAGAGATTGCGAAATGCTGGGCTTTCCTTATAGCAGTTCAAATCTATTACGAAATTCTCGTTTACAGACCGCCGTATCGAGAGCAAGTGCTTTTCAATGCAGAAAAGTATTGCGTTCACTCTTACCGCATTGTGCTAATGGCGATCATCCTCAAGCATATCAATGGAAGTGAAGGTTTAGGAATCGCTTGTGATATCGTTGCATTCATCGCGGCGTGTTGTGCTAGAGCCTATATTCTTTTCAACGTCGCGAAACTCCACTTGGACAAAGTGAAACAAATCATAAAAGACTTTAAAGAAGCTGTACAAACGAAGAAGCTCCTTCAAAGGACTTTAAAGACTCTTCAAGGATACCATTTCGAGAGAGACGAAAGAGTTTTCTCACAGTATCGAAGAAGAAATGGAATGATCGTTGAGAGACTGTATCAGTATAGAGATATATTCATAGGTTAGTATTTATCTCATGAATTATTGAATAGAAATTAAGAAATGAAAGTTGACATTAAATTCGCAGACCCACCAAAAGAATCAAATAAAGCTGAAAAAGTGGAAAGTTGCGAGAAGCCTGAAAGCATTTCTTTTGAGATTAGGGGCTCGATGAAAGGGGGTAATAGTGAGCCTGTCTCACCCCAGACTCGCGACTGCAAAGAAATTGGTGTATTTTGAAAAAGAAGAGAATTTCAACGACTCTTTGCAGCATTTAAGTCCCGAGCTAGGCAACTCTGCTAGACATCACCCACAGGAAATAGAGATTAACAAATTAACTCATAATAGGCTTTAAAATCGAAGACTTATCAATGTTTTTTCTTATAAAATATATCTGCTTCCTATTGAAATAAGATCGGAATACTTTTGTTAGATTGGCAGAGAATGTTTTTCTAATTCCTCTCTTCTATGATCTCATGGGGAAGAGTGAGCTTTTTATTCGAATGTATCGATAATATCATAATATTTCCGAGTTCAACACATATTTTTAGAGCTGATAGTTGCCTTTAGATTGAGTATTAACACTAGTGAGCACTTATTTTTATTATTCATGAAGAACCATCTGAATAAAACTTTGAATTAATCAATAACACTAGCTTACAGCGATTATTGTGATCATTAGATCATTTCAGCGTGTAACTCATACATGAAATTTTCTGATGAATGAAACCCTTCCCAATCCTCTTAGCGACGCTTTATAAAAAGAAATATATCTTTAAATTTTCCGCCTTAACCTCCATGTAACTTGATACACAACAACCCTATCGATGCTTATTGTTGGCTGTCTTGGATAACATGTTAATATTAAGTCGCAAAATCTTGATTATATAGTATGTTTTTACTAGCATAAACACATCTTACTTCCTGCTGCCACACCAGGAATTCACTTAACTAAATTCAGAAAGTTAGCTTTTCTGTAGCACTTGTTCATCTCTTCATTCTGCGCGCTAATCATTCAAATTAGAACCACACCACTAAATTAACTTACTATGCCAGTTTCGCAATCTTTAAAATCGAAGCTCCAACATCATGCGCTGCTGACTAACAAAATTCCCATTATAACAATCCAATGTGATCTTAATTTACATTCTGCAGCGATCTCACCTCATCATTAAGCATCATCGCAAACTGCTTCAACTGCGGTCCACGTAACTGCCCTATCGTTCGCTGAGCCGCCTCGCTCATTATCTCTTCATCTCCAGGTCGACTGATAGTCTTTACCGGACTACTCTTCCCCATCGGCGATTTCCTTCCTATCGGGGACTTACTTCTGTTCGGTGTAGTCATTCCAAATTTTGTCGTCGATATAGACTTTCCTATTGGGCTCCGACTTCGTGTATCTTCTATCTGCCTGTTTTTCGTTTGCGTGCTCTGCGTCCCCCTCGTCTGCTGCGCGGTTTTCGGTCGCGAAATTGGCGAAATACTCCTCGTCGAGGCTCTAAACTCGTTTTCTCCGAAGCTTTTGTTCGGAGATATCGACCTTTGGAATTTGCTGTATTGGGAGGTCTCGTACTCGATCTGTCTTTTCTTTTTCTCGAATTCTTTGAGCAGAGCCTCCTTCTCTTTGTTAAACTCGGCCTGCAATGCTTTCTTTTGTCTGAAGAAGTCCTCTTTTTCTTTAATCGCCGTTTTGATTTTCTCGTCATCCTTGCGGTATTTCTCTTCGAGTTTTCTCGCTGCGAATTCCTGGCGCTTTTGATTGCGGATTTTAGCCTGCTTGGCTTCCTCCTCCTTCAGGTGGGACAGCATATGACCCTTGAGGGTGGTATTGATATAGTTCTGTTTTCTTTCGCCTGCTTCGTAGAAAGATTTCGTGATCTCGTTCAGTAGCTCATCGTTTTGTATCTCCCGTTTCTTCGCCTCGAACTCCTGGCGGGCTTTTATCGTTTCCCTCAGCTCGTTTTCCCTTTGGATCTTGAGCTGTCTCTCATATTCCAGCTCCTCGAGGACTCGCTGTCTGTTCATCTCCGCTCGCTCCTGTGCCTCGGTAATAGCTGCTTTCTTCTCTTCTTCCTCTCGTATTCGTCTTTCCTATTGAATCAATGGTAAACTTAGCTAAATGAAGGGAGAAATACCTGTGCTTTTTGTACTTCCATTGCCTTTGCTTCTGATTTCATACGCTTTTGAAGCATTTCATCTTGCTTTAACTGCTCGAACCGTGACCGCTTCTCTTCGGATCTCATCATTTTAGCATGAAATTTCTAATAATAGCAATAAGTCATTTCTCCTGTATTTGTTCGGTGCTTACATTAAGCTGCTCTTCTCGCTTCTGTTCATTCTTTTCGTTGATTTCCTTCATTTTCTTCTCGAATTCCTGCCGCGCTTTCTCAAGCTGATACGCTTTTTCTTTTTTCTGCATCTCCAATAGCTTTATTCAAAGCGTTAAGGCCTAATAACCCTCTCGTAGCTTTTACCCTATGCAGCGCGTTCGTTTTTTCCTCTACGGCCTGGCGCTTCGCTTCAACTTCATGGAACTTCTGCTCTTGATACTCAGCAACCTTTTTTTTCAATGCTTCTGCCTTCGCTCTTTGCTTAGCTTCTCGTTCATGGATATCTTGGGATTTTTTCATATTGAGATATTCCTGCTTTTCTTTCCATTTCTTTTCTTTGAGTTCCTTCCACCGCAGCTGCTCTTGGTACCGCTTGTTCTGCGCGAGAATCTCCTCTTCTTTCATCATCGCGCGCTTTCGCATCACTTCTTCCTTCTCCTGTTTTTTCATCTCATGCTCCCGCTTTCTTTCCTCTTCAAATGCCCTTATTCTCTCCATCTTAGAGTCCATTCTCTATGAATGAGACTTAGTACTCTGAGTTGTAGATTAATCCCTTACTTTTTGAAGTTCCATGTTCTTTTGCTCAGTTTTCATCATAAAGTCTATATCTTGAGACTGTGGGAGGTCAGGGCTCAGTGATAGAAGGATAATTACTTGCTTTCGACGCAATGCGTCGAGTTTTCTTCTCTCTTCCTCAAGGCTCGTTTGGGATTTTTTGCTCCATTCTATCAGCATGGAAGACCTTCTTGAATCAGGTCCAACGTACTAGCAGCGGTTCATATCTTATTAATCGCAGTTGTGAGAATGTTCTATTACATATCCCTCGGCCTTCAGTCTTTCCTGTTCTTCTATGATTTCTTCCCTAACCTATGCTTATGAGCGAGTTGGAGGACAAAATACTTCAAGAAGCTCTTCGAGTCTCTTTTTCCTGTTCCGCTCGTAGTATTGCGTCTTGAGTTCCAGATACTCGTCAGCGTTATCCTTAAAACGAAGAGGGATAGGATCATGCGCGAAGTCCTCTCGAGTTTTGATCAATAGCTCCCATTCTTCAATTCCCAATGACTCGCAGGCTTCGATTGACCGAGGACTGGAATTGAGGAAATGAGATCTATTAAGAATGAAATGTTAATTACCTTGTAAGAAAAGGGTATTTTCTCCAGGTCGGGTCGAAGTTTAGAAGGCTGATTAGTGTCTCTTTGGGCTTATCAGGTGAGGTTTTGAGTGGAGAAACAGCAGATTTCGGCCTCGGGTTCAGCGAAGTGTTTATCTCATCCATTGTATTATCTTATTGCTTTTGGATTAGTAACTGTCTATTTCCTAATGCAATAAATTTTATTGCTTAAGAAAAATTCAGCATTGAGTTTGATCATCCTGGATTTCTTAAGAGCGCAAGAATGAATCGGATAATCTATTGAAAGCAATGTCTTTTTTCGCTCCGAGCAAGTCCAGAAGAATTCACTATCAATATATATATCTAAAAGTCAACAATCATTCATAGTACTTGACACACCCTTTACTCCCAAATATATCTCTACATGATCTTCTAAAATAAACAACTCTTGCCATATTGCTAATGATTACAGCATTACTTCTCTTCAAGGGATAAATGTCTAGTACCTTAACCAAAAAACAAAAAAAAAAATACTAAAAATTCCTAATAGTGGGAAGCTTCCGTTTGCTAGAAAAGAGTATTAATGTAACCAGTCGTTAAGTTGTAATATTTCTTCATTATTAGTGGTTCGGAATCTCTCCTTCAACAAATGGGTTTTCTCGATTTGGATCCTTTCACCTCATAATAAACAGATAATCAAGGGGATTTTATTTTGATCTTAAAATAATTGACAATGGAAAAAGCTGTGAGCGAATCATGGGAACACTGCCGTCGGTTAGAGCGGGAGATGAAAACCAGCGCCTTCAAAGTAATAAGCGGCCAAACCATCCAAATGAGCAATTGATCTCTCTAGGTGACTCTTATGAAACTTTTTTTCAAAGAAATTCAAGAGGCACATGTAATTAATTCTCTTCCTCACTCTCTTCAAATAATTACTCCTTAGGAGGCCTTCGCGAAGACTCTAAAACAGAGCGCAGAGAGGTTCCTGGTAAGTACTGTTAGAAAGCATGCCTGAGCACCTTCATTAGCACAATATTACGAAAACGGCTACGGAAGACCAGAACGAGAGCGTGAGCTTCGCTTACAACTATCTCTGCCACTATATTTTGAACATCTCCCACTGTTTCATGATGCATGCGGCAAACTTTGAAAACAAAATTATGGAGCCTTTCGAGCTTTTCTGCGAAAATTTCAACGAAACCAACAAAACTCTCATGGAATCTGTTTCCTCGGTAACACTAACAGCTTAAGGGCTGCTTTACATGCTCATCAAATATAGATGCTGGAGAGTATCCAAGAGAGCAGAGCGGAGCTCGAAAAGAAACAAGAAAAGTTAATTACCAACGCTTCATGCGCTAATAATTGGTTTTTCTCATCAGCTATTACAAAGCGACTAAAAAAGCTGAGAAGTTCCTCAAAAAGAATGAAGAGATCCTTCATAAAGCTGGCACAGGAGAAGTTTCCAAAGAGGACATCAACATGATGCGTAATCTACCCGTCCTTTACGATATAGAGTCTGATATCGTTTTTTCAGACCAGTCATTGGATCATAAAAGCAATGCGGAACAAGCAACACAAGAGTACAGACAATGCATCGTAAACCTCATTGTTAGTGTAATCCGTTCTAATGAGGGACATTTCAGGCAGCTATTAACCAAAAATGGGAGAATTACGACATGGAGTTCGATTCGATATTTGAGAATTACGACTTGAATGAAGAGAGCAGGATCAATTTCACGAAACTAAATATTTCGCAAATCATCAAGAGCACGCAAGAGCTGTATAATGAGATAAATTTGAGTTTCAAGGACTATTCCTGGGCAGTAATTTGAACTATAGTGAAGTGCATTTAACAATAGCACTTTTCAGGGATTTGAGAAGAAAGTCAAAGATATAGAGGCCGCAACAGAGAAGTCCCCGGCCAAATCGAAGGATCTGTTGAATTTGAATAAAACTAACCGGACGCAGCGAAGGGAAGAATTTGTTTCATACGAGATCATGAAGAAAGCGAGAGGAAAGCACAAAGGGAAAGACGAGCACGTGAATCTGCAGCCAATGAAAGTAGTCTGAGTATTTCCAGTATTTTGTATTGAAAATGTCAAATAGCTGGACAAATCCGTGAGTCTATCGGATAAAATCTCGATGGACAGTCTCGTAGCACATGTCATCCGAGAACGAGCGCGCTCCCTGAACGATACTGAGACCTCGATCTCCACGATCGAGTCGAAAGAGGCCGAAAATATAAAGTCGGTGGTTGACGTGAAATCCCTGGCGCTGCTTTTCAATCGCAAAGCAAACCAAAAATATTTTTTGGACAAGATAATTTCAAACACGCTGAATTTCAAGGCGATTCCCCTGAAAAGACAGAAGTGGAGTCTTCTCAAAAGGGTCGGAGCGGCCTTAGTCCATGGTATCGTAGTCTCACCCTCTAAACTCCTTATAATACTTGTTTCTCAAAGGGGTGCTCCAAACAAAGGAAAAGGACTCTGAAATATTTCACAACCTCATCATTTTTCTATCGAAGTTTTACCACGATGTAACTAATCACGCCATTTCATTGCAAATAACCACTTTTATTGGCTTATAGAAAGAAAGCGACATCATTATTTACTTGATTTCTCAGTTCAAAGGATCGCCTATCTGGGATGATTTATCCCGATGGGAAAACTTGATGTATTACCTGTTCTACAAGAAAAAGCTGCACGAGTACCAAAGATTCCAAAAAGGAGCTCCTGAAAAGCTCCCCGAGGAACGAGTCATGTCTATGTCTGGATCACCTCAGCCAAGGCGAGCTTTCACTCAGGCAGGGGGGACTCTAGGGGATAAAGGGAACATGTTATTCAGCTTAATGAACACTAGTTCAACCAAACAACAAACAAAAAAAAATGAGAAGGCGATAGAGACTGAACAGCAGAAGCAGATGCACTCGATCGATGAAGTCAGCATCAAACTCACCATCTTCGACGAGCTCTACACAATGCTGCTGCAAATAGACTTGAAGCCGGAGATAACGCTGAAAATTTTGTCTGATCTAGCGAAAAAGTACTTCTTTCTTGTGTATTCAGGTGCTTAATTATCGAAATAGGATGCACATTGACAGCAAAATCGTTGAAAGTTTAAACTATGCGCTGAGCAAAAAAGCCGACGAAAACCAGCGACACGAGTTGGTTGTGAGAAAAGCCTCGCACAATAGAAGACTGAATAAATACGGCGGCGAAATGTTTGCTATCCGCCTCGCAATGGAATTCCTCGTTGGAGAAAACAATTTGAATGTGCTGCTTGTATGCAAAAAATGGTGCAATGCCTTCAAGAATAGAGTTTATAAGCTCGCTCTGGCAAGCAAAGAGCCAAAGGTCATGATAACGAAACGCTTTGCTATCTGGAGGCTGAAGCTAGCGATGGTAATGTCTATGAATAGTGAAAGGATTTGACCATATATAAATATAGAAGAAGTATAATTTCGATTACTGTCAACTGAAAGAAAAGCATAATCTCAAAGACCTGAAAGTGTATGCCGTTGAGGATATTATTACCATGGACGTTCAGAGGTCTTTCCATAACAACCCGGATATAAGTCCGATCGTTTTGCATAGCCTGCTTCGTCTTTACGCGCATTATAACACTGAGATTTCGTACTGTCAAGGCATGAATTACATCATGGGATTTTTGTACTACTACCTCCAAAACGAAGAGGAAACTTTCAGATTCTACGTCGCGCTGATGGATCGGAGAATGAGCAGATTATTTGAGAACGACCTCTCGAACATGAGACCCATGTTCCATATGCTCAATCGGTTGGTAGCTATCTTCCTACCGGCCCTGGCAGATCATTTCAAAGTAAGATTTTTTGCCTTATTAGAGTTTCATACCCATTGAAAACAGAAAGAAAAAATGGACTGTAACCTATACTCTTCGCCTTGGTTCATCACGATATTTACCAACGCTTGCCAGTATAATCTAGACTCTTTGCTCGTGCTCAAGATTTGGGACTGTGTGATTTTGGTAATAGATCCTCTTTTTGATTGTTTTGAATGACAATGAATACATGAAAATGGTATATAGGAAGGATGGAAAGGGTTTTATAAGTGCTTGATCGCAATATACCAGTTTTATGAAGAGGAAATGCTGTCTCGCAAATTCGATGAGCTGATGCATTTTATGAATAATATTACGAAGGGACCGCTTTTTTCTAGTATCGCGAAATTCGAAGCCGCGGTGAACGAGAAGAAAGAGCTTATGGAAGAATATAACTTTGTAAAGGAATTCAAAAGCCATGTAAAGAAGATAACCATAACCAATGAACTGCTCAAATCGCTCGAAGATTCTTTTACGGTTGTAGCACACGCTAAACCATAGCTATTTCTCTGTGAAAGATATTTGAATATTACGAAATGATAGCTTTGAATATTTTAAGTTGGAGAGTTTAGCCAGTTTTAAAAATGCTCTAAAATGGTCTATTCGTTGCTTCTTTCTGCTAATTAAAGTTAACAATAAATCGCTACCATCATAAGACGTATCACCAATCTATTTCGTATTTGATAATCGTTAACTCTCTCTCTCCATTCTAGAAAAAATACTGGTTTTCTGTGTTTTTTTATTGCGGGGGTACTTTTGCGATAATTTAATGATACTGAAATTTTATGTGTTCCTTTTTTTTTTTGTTTTTGTTGTTGTTTGGATAATCAAAAAAAGTATTCAAAATTTTTTTCGAATCGCAAATTTCATTCATTGGCTAATCGAGGAAAGTTAAGCTGAGATCATCTCAGGAATCACAATTATCTAAAATCCTAATAATGAGTCTTGGTTTTGAATTGCTCTTATTTTGCTAGACGTCATGAGGGGATTGATAGAATCAAATATTTTGAGCATAAATTGTTGAGGAGTGATTCTACAATGAATCCAAAATCAAAGAAACTGATCAACCAGGGCCTTTGTATTGTGTAAATTTCCAACAAATTAAAGCTCCATTATCAACAAAATTCCAATGCTCATGTGTTAAGTAGCCCTGTGATGAGAATAAAACCCATCTTCAATGCAAAAAAATGATCAATGCTGGCTCAAAGACGCCCGAAAGGACTCACTAAGTCAATGTCAACAATTTATTATGCTTTGCTACATGACGGTAAAATTTCTCCCAAAATTTTACTTTCAGCAATTGCTTTGGCATCTTGGTGATTCTCACCTCAGTCCACTCTTACCTAATCTTCCTTTTTCTCGTTTTTACGATTATTTTCAATATTAATCTGCAATGGAGGGTAATCCCGGCTCAACTAGCTTTCTTAACTATTAAGAGTATCCAACTAACTCCTAGCTAGCTTTCAGCTGTGATGCCAATGTCATCTATATATTTTTAGCGAGAATAGAATCTTACCTCAATCACAAGGGTATTAACTCGTTTGGAATGCCTGTATTCCAGATTAACGAAGCGTAGAAAATTATTTATAATAGAAAAATCTGGGCCGTTAGACAAACTAACAGTGAGAACAGAAATTTCCAGTCTCAAAATTCAGTGTTCTGTACAATTCCTGACAGCGAGATTTAGAAATTGATAATTCTATTAAAAAACCAGGCGGAGGTTAATTCGATCAAATTTTTGAGAATTAAACACTTGGAAACCGTTTTAATTTACAGCTTTATCCTTCTAATAAGGAATTATACTAAAAAGTTAATCAGCCTTTAATACCCCGTCAGCGCTCTTTTTTGTATAATCACCTTTGGATATAATTTCGGAAATTAATAAGGAGATTTCATTCGTTCGGAACGCCAATACTCAACCGAATTTGTTCCTTCAGAATTCGAAGCTTGATTTTTATAATCTTGAATTGGTTTCAGAACACGGCACAAACTTGAAAAAGGTGACGTACTTCTGAATTTCCGTCAATGTGCTTCTACAGAGACACACAAGCAGTCCTCGCGAAAAACAACCTTCAGCAGTTCCTATTAAAAAAGGTTCAAAAAATAAACAAGAAAGCTTACACCCACCAAGTAAAAGAAGAAAACACCGAGAAAGCACCGCAAAAACCATTACAAATAAGTAAGAGCGTATTAAAAGCAAACTGCTAATGGGTTTTGACAAGGCGCCGGTCTTTTCCAGGATTTGTTAAAACTTTCTACTGGCGAAGAGATAATTATGAATCAATCAGATACGATGACTACTGATGACCGCGGCGGTTCTAACTATGAAATGATTCCCGAGAATAAGGCTCGCAAGCAGGATATTAACCTAAAGGTTGAGTTTGGAGTAGAAGAGAGGTATATCCAGGAGATGCCGATTATTCCGAGCCATTTTGACGAGCTGTTAATGATGATTGAGTTTACGAATCAAAAAATTGAGTATTTCCGCAATTCCCAAACGGTAATCCAAAAGCAGGTTGAAGACCTTGCGAAACAAGCAAAAAATGAAGAGTAATAGCATATTGTTTACTCATTGATAATGTGAGTGTAGCATTGAGGAGTGTCCATTTGAACGGTTAAATAAGATGAGTCAAAGCGAAAAACAAACAGTTAAACCAGTGAAAAACCCCTCCGTGGCAGAGATGCTCGCAGTGTTCACAAAAGGCAGGACTGATTTTCCTTATGCGATCAGATTGAGCTCGAAGCTGCCTTCGCCGATCATGAGGGAAAGAAATATAAAGTAGATTGATTACTCCTTGGATTGTTTCTAAAGCGGTGTTAATATAGAATATCGGTAGAACTCGTCAAGATCTCTGATGGAAGTATCGTGGAAAACCATGGCAGTATGCTTCTGCAAATGAGCTTGCATACATGGGAATTGCCTAGTACTCCTATTCTGAGGAACAGAGCAGGTATATTGTCCTTTTGGAAAGACAGTATTCAAGGTTTTGCTTGTGTAGGCAACAAGGTGCTTCAAGGGGAAGATGAATGTGAACTCAAGAACGGCCAGGGGTGCTTTGAGAAGCTTCAAATGAATGAAGTCACTTCGAAATTCATTAATGGGTGCGTTGGGGTTCTCGTTGTCCCAAAGCGGCCGGTTAACTTTGGGACGTCTCTTGAGTCCCTACATCAAAAGAGACTTATAAAAATACAAGACATCAAACCTCTCCTGATCGAAAAAGTTGTAATCAGATCGAAAAAGAAGATTGTTCCAACGAAATAGCAGCTCTAAGAGTTAGCCACTGTTTTTCATGTATAATGTGGATAGTATATTATGAGGGACTTGGCATTCATATCCATTATAACTTTTTTAAACGATGACGTAACAAGTCCATTCTGTGTTTTCTAAGGCATTAATTACATGTAAGGCTCTATTGTTTGCGTTATCCAATGATGGATCTCGATTTCATTAATCTTAGGGCTCTGAATTCACTATTACGATTAACAGGTCATTCAAACTATCCTGAATTCTTCTGCAGAGCAGCGGCCAATCGAGCTTATGGGCAAGAGGGTTTGAGAAATTGAATATCGTTTTCCAGGTTTGTTAAAAATGATATTCGCAGTTATTTGACAAATAAACGGGAAATTCTTCTGTAAATTTAATCGCATATCCAAATAAAATAAATAGCTCGTGATGTCAAAAGGATTGGAAGAAAGTCCTGAACCATTCAGCAGTAATGATAATACTGGCATTTTCTAACGACTGCTACGTTGTTTAGTCGAGCCTGAAGCTCATAGTCCGATAATTCCCAGAGAAAATGACCCATTCATACCAAAAGAGTCGTTTATGTGGGTTGTTGGGCCTGGTTTCGAGGATTTCTTCAGAAAATTTGACGATAAATTCATCAAAATCTTCCAGCATTTCATCATTAAAAAGCCGCATAGCACCATATTCGGAAGGATCATGGCCTGGTTGATTTATTATATCTCCCTTATCATGGTCTGTAAGGCTTTTTCTCAAAAATCTGCCTTTAAATATCTTCCTTAGACGCCACTCAGATTGAAAACGGACCGTCTTTGGTTATTATCTTCCTCCTTTTGGGCATGGACTATATAGCTGTATTATCCTATTCCCTTAATCTACTAAGCCCGATTTCTTAGTCTTTCTTATTAGTCACGGGTTGGTTCACCGCTATCGCTGCCCAAATCCCCAAGAGGTTTGCTTTTCGAAAGCGTCCTTATATGGTGGAACGAGCCTATCAGGTAAAACAAATCATTTGCGGTTTCAAGACTTTCTCACAAATCAACAGCTGAGGAAAGACAAAACGTCATCACTTCCATCGAGATCCACGGTGTGTGCTGTTGTGTTCGGCTATGCGCTGTTGGCAGGATACAACTATCACGTAGAGGTTGTTATGCAACAACCTGAGAGGGCGCTGAGTTCGGCCAGCTTCTATACCATTATTTTTGGACTTGCGGTATTGACCGCCTTTTCAAGGGTAATAAGACCCATGCTACAAGGGTCTTAAGTTTCGATAGGTTCATCTTGGGGTGCATTACCCTTCAGACTGTATCATTGGAGGCCTCCTCGGAGCGCTGATTACAGCGATCTCGGTTGGAATTTTCCAACTCCCCAATATCTTGGGCTGTCCGACCTGTTACGCTGGCGCTTGCTATCCCTCTGACCCTGAAATGCAAATGGATAATACGAACTTCTCATTGGTAATGAAAAACGTTCTCATTACTCTTTCGCTCATCAATGAAAACTAGCAAAATGAAGGAACAGCTGCATTGACATTGGCGATTGGATTCGTGCTCTTCATGCTAATGATTATACCACCTCTCAGATTTTGGGAGAAGGCTGCACCTGTCTTCGGGTATGAGCAATGTTAGTGTGAAAATAACACAATTAAATAGGAGCTTTTTAGCGTGCTTGGTCTCTGCAGCGCTGATGGAATGTCCTTCGGAAGGAGCTAAGGGTTTAAGATACGTTGATATATCTGAAATTCCCGTTTGGAAGGTGGTCTTTGCGATTGTTTTGGGAGAAGTCAATCTCTTTGTTTCGATCATCACTGTGGATAAGTATCGAAAACTAGAAAATCTGTCCCATTTGAGGCACACTACTTGGAATGCGCTTGTTTTCGCGGCGTTTTTCTTCGTATTTTTAGCCCTCATTATTATAGGAAGGCTATTCATCACCTTTTGATTTTTGCGAAATTTCATTGTAAACTCGAGATTAACTCTCTGTTCATGCTGTGTTGAGGTCAATTAGATCTGCTCTTCAATAAATTATAAATTGGAATCTCACTCAAAAGATAATAATTCAGTAATACATGCTGATAGGTGAATTTGGTTAGGAATTGGGTTTATGTTAGTTATTTCGTTACGGTAAAAATCAGGCAGATATTAATTGACGAGTTGAATTTATTTACAATTTGCAACAAAGGAAAATTAGATGTGAGACAAAAAGAAGTGCTTTATTATTATCAACATATTAAAATTGCAGCGAGCTCGGAACAACTGCAAAATAATGGAGCTTGGAATTGAATTGCTCTCAGTATTTGTCGTTATTCAATCTAAATCAATACAAAATATAGATTTAGCATCTAAAGGGATAAATTTTACAGGTTTTTGATTTGAAGATATTTCTCTGAAAGCCGCTGGTAGGCTGTTTGAGACAATTCGCTTTCTCTTAAAGGTTCTTCAGGGATATTTTCTATATAAATTAAATTAACTTCCAAAAAAAAAACCTTAAAACGATTACCTCGCGCAAATGTACTGGTTTTATAAGCATCCACTGCGCTATTTTTCAGTAACCCTCCTCCTACATTTTCCCCATAGAGATTTATCGTCGAATTATTTTGTGAATTTATGTAATGAGTTCGCGCCGAATGGATAGGTGAAATTTGAACACTTGGATTAATATTTGGAGATAGCTCGCGAAGCGGCGATTTTTCTCGGCGCGACCTATCAGTCAGCAGCTCTTCCTTATGCCGAGATTCATTTAGAAGCTTGATTCTCTTGTGACAATCCTGCAACTGTGCATCCAAAGCACCTATCTAATAATCATCCCCCAAGCAATTGTAACAATTAAAGGGAAAGATAAATGCGTTGTTACTTGATTATTCAACTCATTTTCCTTTATTTTAGAGAGGTTAAAGCTGTGTTCAAAGTCTTTCAATTCCCTCTCTAACTTCTCATTCGCAGCTTTCAACAGTCGCTTTTCCTTTTCTAGCTCCTGTACGTTTATTTTCGAGAGGTTAAAACTGTGTTCAAAGTCTTTCAATTCCCTCTCCAATTTATCATTAGCAGCTTTCAGCAGCCGTTTTTCCTTTTCTAGCTCCTGTGCGTTTCTTTTCGTTTGCTCCGCTTCCTGTTTCAAAGCAGAGTGTTTCTTATGAGTTTCAGTGAACTCTTTTTCAAGCACCTCCAGCTCTTGGATAAGCTTATCAACGCGAACTTGATGGGCTTTTTGCATCTCAGCCGCAGCCGCTATATTCGCCACTTCAAGCTTCTCCAACTGAGCCTGTGTCTCTCCTTTTATCCTTGCTACCTCGAGCTCTTTGGCGGTAATCATGTCCCGCAGCTCTTTCTGCTTCACTTCATGAGCTTGGTTCCTACGCTCAATTTCGCATTGGGCCTCTTTTAAAAGGCTCTCTAGCTTCTCAAGGAGGAGCTCTTGATCCTTTTTCGCACCTTCAAACACGACTATTTGCTGTTTGAGGCCTTCTAATTCCAATGATTTTTTCTCAAGTTCCTCTTGGTGTGCGGTATCTTTCCTATTATTAATTAATTAACATGAAAATTAGATCTATCTCTCTCTTCAATGATTTATTACTGTGCTAGTGCCGCTTCATGTTCCGTTGCCTGCTGCTGTAACCTTTGGCTTGTCACGTTGATGACTTCTCGAGATTCTGCCTCCACCGTAGTTATTTTGTTCTGTAAGTTTTCAATATCTTTCTCTAACTTTGATATCTTCTCTGCAGATAATTTATTAAGCTCATTCACCTGCGAGGCTTGGCACTCGGCTTTATATAAATTCCCTTGCAGCTCTTCGATAAACTGATCGGTTTTCTCCTTTTCTGCCTGGTATCGGGCGATCTGTTCCTTAAACCGGTTCTGCTCATTAGTCATTCCTTACCAACCGCAATATTAACAAATTGTCTGTGATGTACTAGATACTTGAGTTTAATTCCTCTAGAGACTTGAGTTGCACAGTCAGCTGCGAGTTCTCCAAACAGATTTTCGCTTTCTCCTCAGCGGCTCGCTCTCGATCCTCGTCGAGTCGTTTTGTGAGATCCAAAATGTGGGCATTGTAAGTCGTTTTCAGGGTTTCTACCACAGATTTAGGTGCCATTTCTCTCATCTTGGCTTCGCACAAAGACAGCTGCTCTTCAAGCCGACGGATCTCTTGGTCTTTACTCAGTAGGAGACTATCATTGTCCTTGTGAATCTGTTGAAGAAGCTCTTTTAGACTCTCATTTTGCCCTTTTAGGATCCCAAGCTCCATTTTTACATCATTATTCATGATCTCGTTCTTGATAAGCGCATCCTTCTCTCTCAGCTCCCTGCGAAATATGAGCTCAGCGCTGTGCTAATTGCAAAAAATACTTCTGATAGAGCGCCAGTCTTTCATTAAGATCTTTATTTTCTTCCTTGCAGTACGCCAGCTTTTTTCGTAAATATCTATTCTCCTTTTCCAATTGTGAAAGCTAATTATTGTGAGTGAATTAATTAAAAGCTAACACAATATTCTCACTTTGTTTTGAAGCAAGACCGCTTTGTAATTACATTCGTCATCTCGCTGTCTCAGTAAATCCTGGTCGAAGGAGTCATTATCAGAAAGGCTGGCTACACAAGGGCAATTTACCATGACTTTCATATATTCTCTGCCCAATCCATGGTTTGAAGGTTGCATTGTATGGAGAATGTCATTTTCAGTGTTACATTGGGTCTGGATTGTTGAGGAAGGCTCCATTGTAGTTAAAATCTTGATAATCATTTAGCTGGGTACAGAGGTATTTGAACGTTTACTGAGTTTGAAGTTCTGCCATCATAATCAAATCTCGCGGAGCTAAAAAAGAGTTAGTAAAGAAGATGACAGGCGAATTTTACAGCTGCCCTTTGGAAGGAGATTGCTCGTAACGGTTATAGGAGGGTAGAGACTTTTGTCTGGTGTGATGCATAGTTCTTTTTAGCGGAACTATATTTTTATTTTCCTAATAACAAGCTTTGAAAATTAGCCGGTAAAGTGTAAATTAATTTAGAAGTAGCGAAAGCGAGAAATATTGAATGAATAAATCTTAATTGCACTCGCCTGAATGCAACCCTATCATACAGGTTGGTGGGTCAAGTGAAAGCGAGTCAAGAACGCGAATGCCTTCTCGTTTAATTGACTCCTTTACCATAAGTCTCCTAAGGAAATTGGTTCTAGATTGAGGCATGATATAAAAATATCTTTAATTCATGGATTGAATTCTATATTCCCGTTTTCTCGAAGTCCTTCTCTCAGTAATTATATGGGACATAGTCTTGAAATGAAATGCGAATACATATGAGATAATTAGGAATATTAGCATTCAAGAATAAATGATTTATTTGTGTTTATTTTGAATATGCTGCAGAATTTATAATTGATTAATGTAAATTAAATTGATCCAATTTTCTCAGACTTTTTTTAGTTTGATCGTAATTTTTGAGGCACGATAGCAAGCATACGAAACCGGGTCTTGTCTGAGAGTTGGGATCATGAACCATCTGTGCTCGAACCAATCGTGAGCAATAAAATAAATTCATTATCGTTGAGAAATTTGAACTTTAAATGAGGTAATAGGCAGCCAAAGAGATCACTGAATTGTACAGATTATTTACCACTGAACATTATTTTATTGGTATTGGTTCAAACCAACTTAATGTAATTATAAAGAGTAAGTAAATTGAATAGGGTCTTCACACTAAATCGCAATAACTTCAAAGAAAAATTGGTAATTAATTCATAAATTTCTGGAAAGAGCCATATATTATATCAAGCAGATGATAGCTGCCAGGACCAACTAGTTCAAAATAGTAGAACGGGTTTGATTTGAATTTGAATGAGGTACTGCTTACAACTAATATTAATTAAGCTTGATATTATCAATTTATTAAGTCTAGGCATCATTCATCAAAAGAAGAAATAGAGGCTACGATAAGTACTATTTCGCAGTTTAATAATACTCTGAGGAGATATATATATTCTTCCCGTTACACTGACTGTGAGGATATGCTGATGGTATCCTCTAGTGGACAATATTACTTGAAAGAGTGAATCGAATAGTAATCTTTATTACTATCAATGACCATTTGGAGAGCATCTTTTCGTGTGTTTTGTGACATTTAAGACGCAAAAAGTATCAAAAGTGATCACTTCACTTGGATCGTGCAAGCATGTAAGCCTGTCTTGAGAGGTTTAGCATTCATCTAAGTTCATATTCCTTCAAGGCTTCTACTATTAAATTTGCATAAATTACATTTGCAAGTAATTTTCCACACACACACAGAGCGAATTTCTACTATTTTAGAATGAGAAATGAAGCTAATTTCTAAATGATAATTAGTAAAATTGGTTTATGAACTGTATGGATACTTAAGTTGAGAGTGAGTTGATAAAGAATTATAATTTATTTTTACAGATTTACAGCTTGAAGCTCGTGAAAATAAAACTTCAAAAGGCAGAGATTATGTCTAACTTTTTTGGGTTACACTCAATGACTATATGTTGGCTTCCCCTTCTCGAACCTTTGATTACTTTTTGCGTTGAGTGCTCAGAAAGGACATGTAACTGAATCTTTCGAAGGGATATGAATAGAATTTATTCCTTCTGATAGTGTGTATATACTTTTCGTCTTTAGTTTCTGTGAGATGGCATTCCTTTTTTGATGGCTCTGAAGGTTTTTTGAGTGTTGCTCATTTGTTCGGTTGATCGTATCAACAAGGTTATCATTTTGTGCCGCTCCAGACTAGAGACTCATAAATAACTTGAAAAATGCTTTAAATTAAGTCAAAAAGTGTTGCTTGAAAAGCAAGTAAAATTGAGATAAATCAGAGTTTATGAAAATTATTAAAAGATATAATTCAAACAAACACCAATTCAAACTTAATTAATTCAAAATTTGCAATTTTCACTTTTCAGCTCGTTCACATATCCACTTGGTAACACTGAAACCCAGTTCAATAAATTCCATTTTATCAGCTTCTTTTAACCTACAACTTGCCTCTCGTCAAAACATGTATAATTTAATTATAAATGAACTCTCCTCTCCTAATCACAACAGGTATTCTGCCTCAAGTTGCTGAGTAAACAATCTAAAATTTGCATATTAAAACCGAAAAAAACTAATGATGACAGTCCATTTCTAACATGGAAAATTAATTTTATCTTCCATGATAAACCCCTACTCTGAGTCGCGCTTCTATGAGTATTACTCCGAGAGAGAATATTAATCAAAAACTTTGAAGAGTATAACTTATTTTCCGTGTAAATCCACCTGTATGAATAAATTTACATACGAGAGCCTTGATTATTTGTGCTGGCTACAAACACAAGGAAACAATTTTATTTGATCATGCAAAAGAAACCACTCCCTCTCAGCCCTAAGACCACAAAAATCGATGAACTTCTCAAGGAAAATCAAATCAGATCCCCTATTCCAACAACTAACAAAACGTTAACCGGAACGAAGAGCCCCATTTCTAACCTCAAAACGGATCCTAGTGGAGATTTGGCAGGCTATCAGCCCAACGATAAGTATCAATTAAAAGACTCCATTCAGCTGACGAGGGTTAACCTCACAATTAAAAGTCCTCAAGGATCCTTACCCAAAGTAACTAACCATTTCTAAGAGAGGAATATAATGAATTATATCTTAGTTAGCAAGACCTTTGCTACCTCATGAGCGGATTTCTCCGGTGAATGGCAGAGAAACTTACTATAACCTCTCGAAAGAAATAGATAGAAAGGTAGTCGAGCTGCTCAGAACACCAAGGGTTTCAAATAAGAAGATAATTAAAAAACCATCACAAAACGACACCGATTCGAAACCTAAGGAAAAAACGCAGAAGATTTTCTCTGTTAAATTAACGAAAAACGAGTCACCGAGGGCGAAAGAGAATAAAAGAGAGGGGATAAATCTCCCAAATGAGTTGAAGGAGAGAATTAGGGTCGTGGACAGGTCGCTATTAGTGAAAAATCCTGAGGGAAGGGCTGGTCCGCATGGCTACAAAGGATATTCGGAGTATCTACACCAGCAGAATTTATGGGGCGCCCGGTATCATGATCAAGCGACTTATAATTATAATCTGTTGATGAAGAAAGTGAGTCCGTCAGCATTGGATTATTCGAAAATTTTTTGATTGTTTTTTATGTGGCTGAGGAGAAGGTCATACGTTTAAAAGAAGAGTTTTGCGAATTTTTTGGTTGCGATTTATTTGAGTTTAAATAAATAACAATGAATGCATAATAGAGTCAGACGTTTACAGAGCAAACGAACCATTCCGTATTAATCCGATATGACACTTTGCTGCTGATCATAGTAGGTGATTGTCGATTGATTGAATTTAATTTCTCTCTGTAAGAATTTTCTGATAACGTGCCCGACTACTTATAAGGCCATAGCTCCATGATAACGATTATCGGCAAGAGCCATTCCTATTGCTTATTTTCAAATGCAACAGTTCCATGATAACGAATTTATTAGGTTTAATTCTTAATTTTTATTCCTGGACACCGTTCCTTATCCATAAAATCCTCCGGGTTTGTCTTATGCTTGCTGTTCCTACCCTCAAAAATAATTAATATAACACACCTTATCTTCAATCTTCCAACATTGAATTTCCGAAAGAGTCACCTCTCAACACAACCTACATCATCCATATTTTTATCTATATTACCATCTTTTTAACCCATTATCTATTTTAATTGCTTCAACCTCCCTACCTAAGGTATCACCACCATGATTCTCTCCTTTCTAGGCAATAATATCCAAAAGAAAGGTTAGCATCGTTCCAATAATACCAGTTTTAATTTTCTAAAGTTCTTTTTGGAATGTAATCCAAAGCCCACTTATCACTTCGGGTGAATCTTCCGAATAGTTAAATCAAATAGAATTATTGCTTATTTATACGGAGGAATTTTCACAT
>ENA-UOTZ01000904-UOTZ01000904.1-compost-metagenome-genome-assembly--contig:-NODE-904-length-23188-cov-10.179135_pt1 | contig 23188 bp, 17 predicted proteins | sample MGYA00238144_ERZ746983 | MGnify/ENA primary metagenome ERZ746983 (study PRJEB28759, sample SAMN06268863) | compost metagenome | isolation source: single cell | place: USA: California, Emeryville, Joint... | reverse complement strand
ATATGACGAAATTTCTTCCATTAGAATACGTGAGATTGCACTGAGGCGTTTGCATCGAAATTTTTCGAGGAATTTAGGCGCGATAATCTGCTCCCTTGGTCCTATATAAAGTGTGAATCATCAGCTGCAAGTTTGACAAATAAGCAGCATACTGTTTCTCTGGCTTTCTTATATAACTTCCAAAAATCATATAGCACATTTGGGTCGGTTGTTGACAGTTGCCGGCTCTTTCTATATTCTCTCTTGATTTATTTCAATGAGTTAGCGGACAGGAGCATTCGGAGTGTTACCATGAGCAGTTGTATAAAAATTTCTCCCAAGTCTTTGCGCTCATTCTGATCATTTCGAGTTGGAGATGGAGATTTCTTCTTGATTTCCTGGGACTCAGCGACTGAATCCAGGTCCATTGTTCGTTTGAGACCAGTCGATTTCCCTGTTGTTGTTAGGTCCCTTTTAGGTTGGGCTTTGAGGAATATGATGAAACGAATTTGATCTGGAATTCAATTTTACTTGTTGCTGCAGTGCTTCCCAGTGAACGAGGAGAGGTAAAAGAGCTGAAAAACTGAATTAGAGATGGTCCGCAACGAGAATGTTACTCTTGAGAGACCTTCTCTCCTGCAAAGAAGTAGACTCTCTCAGATTGGCCTTGACTCATACTTTCGATCGCAATAGTTAAATTATCTAATTTGACGTTACTATTGAAAAATTTTATAGCGTAGAAATTGTTTTGATATGTATTAAATGAAAATCGGCCTCTATTTTCCTTTCATTAGCTTTCCTATGCACTCTCTTAATGACACTATGACCATGCGCTACCAACTAATAGTTGAAAAATGCTATGAAATATGATGCAAATGTGTTAGAAAATTGTAGGGTTAAATGACTGTTTCCAATCTGTCTCTCAATTACCTCAGCAAGATGAACAGAGCAGTTAGTAAGAGGTTAGTTGATCCAATTCTAGGGGATATCTTATCAAAATTGAACGATGACGATGAGATAGCTGATTTGAAATGAGCTTCGGCTAAATAAACAGCAGGTAATAATATATAACAGATTAAGAAGTCGGAAGTTTTACCAATAACTTTTTTATTTCTCAATAAAAGTTTTACTGTCACTGCTCAAAACATCTCATACACACCTCAACATGAACAAACATATTTCTGGATCGAAGAATGCAAGCAGCAGTTTAAAATTGAAGTACACTTCGTCTGGACTTTCGGGCAAACTAATAATATTTCATTTAGCTGGAAAAGTACGTTTAATGCGAAGGGATCTGCTGAAGCAAGCGCGAAAAACAGTCCGGACAAACAGTAACTACATTTCTTTAGCAAAATTAAATTTGTGGCTCTAGCGACGTCAATGCGGGTGCAGCAGATAAAAGCGAAAGTTCACTTCTAAAAGTTTCGCAGCATCTGGAAGAACCATTAGGCAATATCAGCAGAGAAAAAACGCCAAATAGTCGTCAAGATGAGCAAAGTAATTGGTTTTAAACATTCTTCTTAATGACTTAAAAACCAAGATGACGATATGCAGCATCTCAATCTTCTCTCTTCAGCTCGAGGAAAGCAGAATGCGAACACAAATTCAGCCAGTTACAGAGAGAGCGTGGCTCAAAATAGAAAAAGTGTCGATAAGCTGCTCACGAAAAAAATTGACGACTCTCCCTTAAACAGAAGCAGATCTGGTTCGGTTTCAGACTTAGCTTCTCCCAAATCCGCGCCTCTAAGTGAGCATTTTTCATAACTTTTATCCTGATTGATGTTATATTTCAGAAAAACCATTGAAAGCACTAGCTGGAACGACATCGAACAGTTCAAGTCCTGGAATGCCTTCAAAAATGCAGGATATAGTCCAACAAGGTACTCTTTTCTAAGCGCAGAATTTCCTACATTCATATTTATTTAGCATTGGCTCAGTCTAAAGCGCAAGGGAAAGCCAAAGCTCCTTCGGTAATGAACACCTCGGCTGTTGCAGGAGGAAATGATGGACTCTTAAACGTCTCGTTGAGGCCTTCGACTGGATTAGGAACTGCAGCGAGGTGACCTATCTGATTAATCAAGGGAATAATGAGTTATATTTCTCGTTTAGTGTCGCTTTTGCAAGAGATTTCACGAGTAATAAAGCCAAGGTCAGCAATGTCAAAGTCGTCGCGAGAATTCGTCCAATGAATCAAATGGAGAAGGACTTGCAAGCAAATGGTGTCGGGCACGAATGCGTGATCTTCCCCTCAGAAAACTCATGCGCAATCATGCCAGAAAACCAGATCTTCACTCTTGATCGCTTTTTCAGACCAGATTGCACTCAAGCTGCGATATACGATTTTATTGGAAAAGAAACCATAGAAGATGTACTCAATGGGTATAACGGTACAGTGTTCGCTTATGGTCAAACGGGCAGTGGAAAGACACATACGATGTATGGGTCTATGCACGATCCTGAGCTTAAAGGATTGATCCCCCGATCAGTGTAAACACAACAGGCGACTTTTGAATTTTTAATCAGTTTGTTTTTTCCAGCCAGCATATCTTCGAATATATCAACTCTATGGAAGAAGAGGTCGACATCTCTATCAAGTGCTCTATGCTAGAAATCTATAAGGAGAACTTATATGATCTACTTGCTGGCGATAAGATGGTTGGAGATAAGACCAAAGAAGAGCTCAAAATAAAGGAGAATCCGAGAAGAGGTATCTATGTGGAAGGATTAACCGAAGAAGTAATAACAACCACGCTCTTTAATGATCAATAACAATCGAATTTCCTTTAGGATGTTGGCAGCCCTGAAGAGCTCATGGAACTCCTCGAAATAGGTGACAAGCAAAGAACCGTCGCTTCTACTCGCATGAATAATTACAGCTCGCGAAGTCACTCGCTGTTTATCATGGAGATTATTCAGAAGTTCACAAACGAAGCAGAAAAACGTGGAAGACTCAATTTGGTCGATCTGGCAGGCTCTGAGAAGGTCGGAAAGACCGGCGCTACTGGAGAAACCCTCGAAGAAGCAAAGAAAATCAATTTGTCACTCTCGTGTTTGGGATTTGTGATTCATGCGCTGACCTCAGGCTATGAGCATATTCCCTATCGTGATTCCAAATTAACGAGAATTTTGCAAGAGTCTCTTGGAGGAAATTACAAAACAACACTGATTGTAGCTGCCTCGCCTTATTCATCTAACAAAGAAGAGACGATCACGACGCTAAAGTTCGCCGCTAGAGCAAAAACCATCAAAAATAACGTGAAAATGAACATTCAAAATTCTCCTGAGGCGTTGATGGCGGTGATTGAAGGGCTGAAAATAGAGCTTGAAGAGTGTAAAATAGAGCTCGCGAAATTCAAAGAAGGTGGAATACCTCTCACGTTAACGATGTCAGGATCAGGCCATGACATTTTCCAGCGAAATTGGTCAAAGTTTAAGGCGACTGGTAAGGAAGGAGAAGGCATGGGAAACGAATCCCCGTTGAGAGCCGGGCATTTCATACATCCAGGTCATTTCATCGAACAAAGTCGCTTGTATGAAGATCTCCAGAGGCAGGTTAAATTAGACACCTTCGATCCTCAAGCAACGTAATCCACTTATTTAAGTAACAAAATCGTTAATTTATCTTTCGACCTACAGGATGGAGAAAATCAAACAGGAGTACGCTCAGAACAAAACGGAACTTGAACTGCAAGAAGCTCATAACGCTGGCCTATCGAAAATCATAAACACCAGCCTCGAATTTTTCAAAGGAAATGTCAACCAAGCAATTAGCCTGAAAATAGAAGAAGCAAGTAAAACTGTCGATTATCTGTCCCTCTCTTCTCACTAAGCTTATTTTTGTCCATAGAGAGCCTCTATCAGAAGAAAGACTATAACTCTTATGCCTATTACAAGACAAACCTCGAACTACTCGCGATTAATGAGAGCCTAACGGCTCAGATAGTGCATCTAAAGAAGGATTTAGAGAACGCTCAGAGAGATATTAGTGACAAAGACACGAAGATCAGAGAGCAAGAGGAAGAGATTGTGACGATGAAAAATCAACTGCTTGAAAACGAGAAGAAAATAAACGTCCTCACGCAACAGAACGACCTCTACGAACTCAAGGTCTTGACGAAAACAGATAATCTAGATATACAGAGAACCACCATTGAAGTGTTAGAGAAGCAAATTAACGCGATGAGCGAAGCGCTGGCTCATGACGACCAGGAAGTCCAAAGGCTCCTCAGCGAGAAATCGAGACTTGTCAACGCGAAGTTCTTGGAGCTCATGACTGATGACCTTCGGTTCAGGGAGATCAAGCTGCCAGACTACTTCAAGCATAGCTATAACTTCAATTACGAGCCTTTTTACGATCAAGTCCCGAAAACCACGTTTTTGAACCCGAATTATAACGCAAACCAAAGCTCATCTCCAATAAAAGGGACCAATGGAGAGGACGGTCAAGGTTTAGTCGAGGGCAAGCAGATTGAGAAAGATCATGAGGCAAGTGTGCTCGAAGACGACAAAATTCCGGATGAGAAAGGGTCGATTTTGGACAAAAATTCACGAAATTCGCAGTCCGAGAGAGTCTCACAGCTCGAGCAAGGGAAGAAAAGCTCTTTTTCGCAACGAGAGTCTTTTATTACTGGATTGGATCTGGAAAATGCTTTCAATAACGCTGAGAATGTAAGTTCTGTTATTATAATTACCAACGATATTAATTAATCGCATGTGTTTCACTAGAATTTGAAAGAATGCATCGAAATTCCTCATGCAGTGCAGGCAGCGTTGAATAAACTATCTAATGGAGGCTTACTAAGAGATGCTCTTGAAGAGCAAAATAACATGTCTGCTGAGTTTATTATCTATGTTTTAAAACAGCAGCTCTTCCAGTAATTGAGTTGGTCTCTTTAATTTTTTAACATCATACCCTCTTCTTATTCTTAGAGCCTTTATCATCAATCAACATCTCGAGCGAACGATTTCAGCGCTTGAATGGAAGCAAGTTATCGAGTACGGCAAAGCGAAAATAAAATCCTACTATACCAAAATGCAAGAGAGACATATCCTCAATCTTGAAAAAGTACTCGACAAGGCGCGCGTGAGCCATGAACAACTCAGAAAAAGGTAAATTAAACATTATTCTGCGATTTTGGACAATAATTTCCGCTTTCGTCGCTTAGGGCCGAAGACGTTGAGTTAGAAAGCATCAAACTGAGAGAAACGATTCTCATGGCCGGTCCCTCAGCTATTGAGGGTTACAAATCTCCGAATCCGAAAATTGGGTCGCGGGCCAGAATCCTCAGAACGATTAAACATGACGGTCGGAAAACAACCAGGTATAATCAGTATTAATCTGCTATTGAATAACGAAAACATAAAAGATGGACTGGCCAAACTCCAAGCACATTCTCGGAAGTCAACATCGGTGGCAGCGCTCAGACTGCTAAGAGCTATAGTCTACTTCGAAAGAACTCAGAAAAAGGCGGCTCGCAGAAATTTTCGGAAACTGATGATTTTGCAGATGAAACTCCCAGAAGAGGTAACTTGATTCATGAATTTGTTGGGGTCTTATTTCCTTTCATCATACTCAGAAGTGAGAGTCAATTTTGGGCCTCAGGTCTCTGGATTAAAACAGCAATTTACTTTTAAAGAGGCCGATTCAGCAGCAACATTCATCCGAGAGATTGATGCAGGTGATTTCCTCTCAATTTTTGTAGCAATAACCTAAATCTGGTCCCATTCATAGAATTGAAAAATTCCACTCAAGATCCCAGCAGCCTAGAAGAAGCGAAAGAAATGATTAGTTTAAGGAACTCAGTGATAGCGAAGATGAAAAACTATATCGCAAATAGCTTGTCGAATAACAATGAGGAGCTGACTGGTGCTCAGAAAAGTTACCTTGAATATCTCAAGCATGAGAACGATCGGTTGGAGAATAAACTTTTGCTCATCCAGACCGAGCTTGGAGTCGAAAAAACTCGCTCGGAGCAGATCAAAGAAGTAAGTTTATTTCTAAAGGAAATGGAAAGAGTAACAATAAAAAAGGCTTTCAACGAGCAGAAAAGGCAAATGGCAAAGCTGAGTGATTTGAATAGAGAGCTTGAAATAGCTTCTAGGAATGCACTTAAGAAAGAAAACGAGTCTTGGCAGAAAATAAACGATGAGATAAAGGTATTTTGCTGATTAAGATGAAGTTGTTCTGACTCATATGGGGGTGAAGGCAGCGCATGCGAAAGAAATGATGAGGAAACAAGAAGAGGCGACCAAGCTTCATGACTTCCTCGCTGGATGGGTGTTCAGGTATATGGAGTTACAAAAAGCACAAGATATCATCCCAAGCCATGCCGAAAAGTCCCTCTATGAGTAAGTTAATTCTGTTGAATTTGTTTTCTTAGCAATATTTCATTCATAGAGTCTTCAAGAGAAGGGAGATTCCTTCAAAGCAGCTGTTAGAAAAGGCTCTTAATTGTGCCAGCACGAAGACCTCTCCCCGAGGTGTTGAGAGTCACCACCACGCTCGGTAAAATCAACCAAAATCTTCTGTCCTTATTGTTTTAAATAGAAATAAAAGCATCGGTGGAAAGCCTGACAAATCTCAGTACTCGTCTGTGAGCCAATCAATTTTCGATCCTAAGAGTAAGAGGCCATCAAGAGATTTCACCAGCATCGTGAAATATCCTTGAGTATATACTTTACTGTTACTATTACTATTCTAAGCGAAGTGAGACTACTTTGAATATCTAAATCACTAGCTGTTTCGATTATATCAAGAGCTAGATATGATCCTAATCTATAAAAGTATAGATGTTTTGGCATGATATAATAAGATTTTGATGTACTAAACTACAATATATTGAAAAGGGGAATAATTTTCGCATCCGCTTCACAAATCTAGGATAGGCCTTGCTTGAAGATACTTCGCACAGAAGAAATCACAACTATCACATAAGAATTATCATCTTTTATCCATAAATTCTTTAAAATTATATTGGGTGCTTTCATTTAGTCCCAAAAAAATTGCAACGCAGTGTTATAAGTCTCTCACTGCACAGAAAAGCTCAAGCCAATAATTGTGGGTACATTGGAATAATTAATCTAAAGTCTGTCATCCATAGTCCAATATATCATCATCATCCAGAGAGTTCTTTAGCACATAATCCACCTCTTCTCTTACACCCTGCCCACTGCTCAGTTCCCAAACCTCCTTATAAAGTTATTTAAGAAGAAGAAACGTGGTTGTAAGCACAGATCATTAATAGTATGTGTACATACTGTAACATGCTGCTATCTCAACACTTAAATAAAATAAAAATTTGGTTCTCTATACCTACAAGACGAACCACGCATTACATACCAAATTTTGTATCAATTACTACCCGATCCTCGCTCGGTCCTCCCATTGTTAATTTCAGGAATCTCGAGCAAAAAAAAAAGATCGGAGAGTTTATTCTAAAAAGGATTTCTCCTATGTTAAAAATATAAGGAATCTTAACCTCTATCAGTAGTAGGGAAAAGCAGAGCTCATATTCTTCAGCTCTGCAGAATGGAACGCAGTATCATAAATTATTGGATTTGACACTCTCACAGGGATCTCGGAGACAGAGTAACTTGAACTTTCTTGGAATTCCACAGAAGTCAAGGGTTCAGCGTCTCTTGGTCGAGCAAGCTGGATATCTTCCACTTCCTCAAGACGTTGGAGCCTGAGATTAATTGCATGATGAGTTGAAGCGAATAGATGTTAAGTGTTTACCATTTCTCTTCGAGACCGAGGATGCCGAAGCTTTGGTGCTTTCGGACGGCAAAATTGCTTTTGGAGAAGAAATCTCCTTCCAGGCTGTTTAACCCGGTGATCTCGTCCAACACATTAGTAGAATAATCTCTAATGGGTGTTGGGCTCAAAACGTTTGTTTTTGTTAATTTTTCTTCGCTTTTAGATCGAGTGAGAACATGACTTTCGTTGAACATTCGATATTTATTTCTCAGGCTAGAGATTTGAGATTGCGAGTTGCCCTTGAGAAAATAATTAAATAATTTTATTAACTTTCAATTCGCAACCTGTTTAAATAACAGCTTTTAGACTACGGAGATCCTAATCCTAATCCATATCATGGTTCTAAATTAATTAAACAAAATTCCTATTTAGTTTTTTTAATAAATACGCAGACAGAACTAAAGAATATATGATAAGCTTACCAAGACATAATAAATATTTTCTTTAGACAGGCTTTCTGTGTAGTTAATTTCAAATATCATTCGAGGTAGATAAGAGACAGAATGATTGCTGAAAATCGTAATTGATACCACCATTTTGCTTAATTCGATCAAGTCGTAGTCCCTAAGAGTTGCTTATTGCACGCTGAAGCTAAAATATTGCTGAAAAGACAGAGTTCCTCATCCAGTCCTCAAAGAAATTTGGTATTATTTTTTGCCGATTTCGATAGTCAACTATCAGTTGTGCTCGGAAGCGCTCAAACCGAATCATTTACAGACTGCCCTGCCTAGCAGATATAGCATAATCAATGATGATGCAACATAAATTTAATGTCAATTTTTGAACTAAAACTAAAGCCGAAAAGTTTAAATCGCATTTACCAGATATATTTACAACAGCTAATTTCTGAATGGAACGCGCGAGTTAGCTTGTGGCGGGGAAAGCATTTCATGAGAAGTAGCAGATTCTTGCTTTCGTTGTGAAGGCATATATTGAATATTCCGGTATTTATTACCAAACCCTAATTTAAGGTATTTTGTAAAACCTGCAATGATGATCTCAGCTAAAGTGTAAATTAGTTGTTCAGCTGAAATTTTTATCAGGTTAGAGATGCTTACTGATAGCTGATCGCAAAGATAATAAATACTTCAACGCTCTTAATTATTGAATTCATGGTAGCAGCTTCATATGTTGTAAAGATATCAATAAGTTTTGTATCACCTATGACCTTGATAATTAGCATCGAAATTAAGCCTATACTTCAAGGATCACTTGATTATTCCTCACATCAAAGGACCACGATAGTCTATTGGTGTATTTTTATGAATTAGTCGCCAGAGAAGGAAAAATTCTCATTCAAACATAAGGATTTAAAGAGAACATTTGAGTCGGGTATATTGGTATTTCAGAACGTTCCTTTTTTTTTGTTTATTGGATCAAAGAAATCTCTTCATACCAATGCGGATGATTGCATTCTACAGCCAGCGAATTCGTCGTTTTTATTCAAAGTATGGAATGCCTTTGCTTATTGTTCAGTTATGGAAGAAGAAATGGGAAAAACCAACAATAGTAATCGAATGCTTTCAGTATTTGAAGCCAAATTGTAGAATCCTTAGATGCAACAAGCATCAAGGGAAGTTTCTCAAAAAAAAAGTGGTAGTTTCTTCAATGATGTGTAAAGCAATTTTGTGCTTGAAGGAGAGGTACTATTTCATAATTTTACATATGAAAAGCACTCAATATCTAAATTCGATATTCACTGTTATTTTTGTTTGTGAAGTCCCTGAGAGCTGCCCATCTCCAATGCGGTCCATTAAGATTTCCAAAAAAGGAATGAATGGATCCATTCTTCGAATTAATAAAACCGACTCAAGTTGATTCGGAACGCGATTTAAAAATTAAAGTGATGTGCATCAAAACCATCTTGAACTAGCAACTCTCTAAGCATATTTCTAAATTATTTTCCTGCTTTAGGACAAGTCTCATCGATTAGTCAACATCTATGCGCAGAATGGCAATAATATAATCGGTTGTAGAATCTTTTTTCAACACATATTCTTAATAAGAGCCTATCATTAAGCAATAATGAATTAATACTCAAAAACAATGCCTCAATCTATTGCTGAATATCGATCCAAACTCAATCATTATTTCACAAAGAAACCACCAACTGACCTAATCCTTTGACATTTGTGCTTCAGGAATAACTACATATCGTAAAAGCATGTGTGCCCGAGTGGTCTAAGGGGTCTGACTCAAGTTCAGATGTGGCAACACTCGTGAGTTCAAATCTCACCGCATGCAAATTTTTTTAAAATCATCTCTTCACTCGAAACGGATCAAATTACTTCCTTAAAGGACAGCTCTAAAAGAAACCAAATTCACTGTTAGCTTTAATTAGTCCTTCAAAACAGAACTATCTGTATGTATATATATATGTCTTTTACAAAAAGTTCAATTTATATTTGTTTTACTCCGAAAATTGCTTTATAATTCTGCGTATCAACTCAATTCAGCATGTATCAAGGTATATCATCGACCCGTGCTCTTCTCCAACGCGCGTTTCACATCCTACCTTAAACCCATCTGCCGAAAATTCTATATAGTGAGTCGTAGCACCATGATCCTCAATAAGATTCTCCTTCGACAGGAAGGCTAACTGACTGTTTATCTTTTTCACATCGCAATTTTTTTGAGGGAAAGCTTCCAGGATCAATTGTAACACGCTCTCCTTTACCCCTTTGAGCATCATCCTAATTTTCGTCACGCCGTTCTCGTTTATAAGGAAAAGTATTTTAAACTCCTCGCTTGGTACACAACTGAACAGATCAAGTTGTGTTTGTTTCAGCTCTGCGCCATAGGATTGGAAAGCGCTTAAGGCTCTTTGAAGATTGGCTTTTCCTAAACCTCCGAAGATGTAACAGCCTATTTGCATCTCGCGTATATTTTCTTTCGAACTCAGATAAAAACCGAAATCGCTGCACATCAGCTGATGCGCATCATGCCACATGATCAGATTATCTCTTTCCACATTAGCTTGCAGCAGTTTTGAAATGGTGCCTGAGCTGAAAGGCTTCGACACGCGAACAGAAACACAGTATTCCGCATTTATTCGCTTCGCATCAATCGTGGCCTCTGTCAGATGAATCTCAAGCGAAATTGTTATCGATAACGCCGCCAACCCTTTGATTTTTTTCTTACATTCCTCCAGGAATTCTTGATCATATGCAAGCTGCATTTGGTCGCAAAAATTTGTCAATAGGTCCAGGTTATTCCACGCAGTGACCTCATGGGAAATTGAAAAATCTGATAATGAGAAACCATATGCGAATGAGCTCTTTATCTCACTAGTCTTCTTACAGATTGGGAGATACACTAAGGAATGCCAGCGAGCCAACTTCCTATTAATATCTTGGATCATTGAATCTGATATGTTTGGTATTCGAAGTACAGACTTGAGGCCTCTTTCTAGAGCAATGTACTCTGACTGCAGTTGCTCAGGAGATTTGCCGATATTGATAAAGACTTCTTGAGTGGGGAATGTCATTGGAGCGGGACCAACAGAGTTCCGTAGGGATGAGTTCAGAGCGGACTAGGTGTGATTAGATGAATAGGAAGGGGAAAAATGTTACAAGGCCTTCCCATTTAGTGTTTTTGGTGGACTCGTGTTCTGGACTCAAGCTTGCTTTTGAGTTTTTTTCGCGTAAAGATTCTCTTGGTCTTGTTGGAGAATAGGCGAGATCGCGGTCTTTTAGTGGTAGAAGTGGGATTCGTTTTGCTCCAGCTCGTTGTTGCTGATAATTAAAGCCACTCTCAACGTCAACCTCGAGCTCAGATCGCTGATCTCTGCAGCATTTCGATCTCTCGCAACCCATTTGTTTCCTCTATTTTATTGCAAGGGATAAAATATTCTTTATCAATAAAATCTCTTTGAACTTTTGATTGGGATGAAAAATTGCATAAGAGGAGAAGAGCTCTCCCTTTTAATCAAGTCAACCAGACATTAGATGAAATTTGATTGCTTTACATGAACTCAGCTCAATATATTTTCATAAAAGGTGTGCTTCTAATTGCAAATATGCTTTTGAAATTGAAAAAAAACTCGTTTTCAATTGGTGAGATGAAACAACATCCTCTTCCCTGTGAAATGCTGGATGTGGCTCAAAACTTATTTCAATTCTTCTCACAGAAAACTAGTTTTTTTTTTCTAATTATAGTCATTTTTGAGGGAAAATCGACAAAGATAAATCATATTCTCAAACCAAATGATGTTTTTTTAAGGAAAAGGGAAAAACAAGATCACTCCATGAAGCAAATACTCTCGCAGCCATTACCTGGCACTTATCGTGATATTCAGTCTTAGCTGATGAAAAATTTCAGAAAATCCTTTCTCATACACAGATAGCACTCAATACATCAGTTTTAGAAGAAATACATTTTATCAAAGCGAGATACACTGCAAAAATTTCACTCCTTTGGTTCCCGCAGTTGAAAAGCTCGTGTCCATAGCAAAACTTTGCTTTGAAATATTTCTGAGCATTTCAGGTTATGAGGAATTCATTTAGAATTTATTTTATTTGAATTAATCCCAAACTCGATAGGAAGAATGTTTTACTATTAATACAAAGCATGATAACGATCGATCTATTACAATCACAGAAAGAAGTATCATTATTCCAATTGGTTTCCTCATATTCCTCACCTTCATGAATAGCTTATTCGTCCAGAAACTTCGAAATATTCTCGTAGTTCTGCTCGTGCGAACATATATAATGCGACCATGACAAATTTCAATTCTAAACAATCATCCAATCTCCCTGCAAAGGACCAACAATTTGGTGAGAAAGGCCAACAGCAGAATACTCTCTATATACAAAAGGGCAAATCGACCAAGAAGCCGCAGCTAGCAACTTTTTATGATGTATCAACTCAAAAATCAAAGGCAGCGAAGCAAGATCCCTTTGCAGCTTTTGACAAGCCTGACATATCGCCATTTAATAACAAAGAAGGCAATACTGAGTTCAGTTCCTCCAAAGGGTTTAACTTAACCAGCAATGATCTCAAGAAACAAGGAGTTACTTTGGATAAAGTACTTGGTGGAGGGTTTAAAAAAATCGATATCTATGACTCGAGTTTCAAAGGACCAGATAATCCGGATTTGTTTCCTGCTGGCGTGTTAGAGGGCGATCCTGATGAGCAATTGCATGAGAACGGAGGGTATAATTACGAGAGTTTCGAAATATTGGAATCAGAAAACGAGGAGGAACTTAATAATGAAAGCAATAGTGGGATTGGCAGGAAACAGAGCCGAAAGCGAGGACGTACGATGGCGGGTGATTACCCTCAGAGCAACCCTTTTAACGAAATCACTGAGAAAATTAACAAAAAATATAAGCATAAAGTACCAGTGCCTGCCATGAAACATAAACTCGGTAGGGCGTTTCGATCACCGGAGCCTTTTGCCAATCACGAGTTTGTGAATCTTGGTGAAGAGCAGTCTGAGCAGTCAAAATCTAATCGAAATAATACAAATCCCGAGGAATACGATGACGCTGGAGCTGGATTCATGACTAAGAAGAGAGGATATAATCAGACACACACCGCATTTGTTAAAGAAACGGATTCGCGAAGTCTAAGTCCGTTCGCAGGCAGAGACCGCCACAGTTACGGGCAGAAGCAAGATGAATTTCAAGGGTCGTTTTATAATGCAAAAGAACGGCAGAGAGAAAGGAGCAATAACCAATATAACTCAAGTCGGCAGAATTTTCACAAGAATGAGACGGGTAATCAGTTCAGGACGTCGAAGGGATTTAAAAAAACGTTTTATGAAGAACAAAGAGAGGGAAGCTACGAAGAGTATAATTTAAGGCCCAATGCTCACGCAGCAAGAGATAAAATAAATGAAGATCCTTACGGTCGAATGAGAGATACGAAGCAGAGTTTTGTCAGTGCGTATGGAATTGATTCAGAAAGAGAAAAGAGACAAAAGCCTCCTGGCGTCGTTGGGTCGGAGTCTTCGAGGATGAGAGATACTGGAACGAGGTTCCATAACGTTAAAATCGGGCTGAAGAGCTACCAGCAGCAGAACGCTTTTGAAAATAATCGAATTGCTGAAAGAATAAAGCAGCATGAACAAGAGATGCTTGAAAAATATGCAGGCAAGCGCTTTGGAAATCAAGATGATCGTAAAAAAAATAATCTTGCGATTCATTGATTAATGATTAAATTTTTTCAATCTTCTAGGCTATAATATTGGTCAGTATGATGAAGTGAAGTCGTATAAAAGGCTTTCGACCCCAGTGCGAGATAATCCTCTTATGGGCGCATTTGGAGTGAAAAAATTAGTTGAGAAATTTTGAGCCTATTTGATGGATAAAGCGTTTTTGGTTTCCTTTGGGAAGATTCTTTTGGAAGGATGCTGTGCATACATACTATAACTTTTTATTTTTCAGTTTTGATTGTTTTTGCTGCTGCTTCCGTTACTTTTTTTCTTTCGATAAATTTGATTATTTTGGATGGAATCCAGCTGAAATATCTCTCATATTAGTGATCGTTGTGTGTGCGTATACAATGTAATGTTAGGATGCAAAGCTAAGCACAAAACTTGAATAAGTGAAGGAGAATTTGTATGTTTCAAGATACTAAGTAAGTCAATATCTGGGCCAGCATTTTCCGAAATCAAATCGTGTTCAACGAGGGAAAGCCCTCCACATGTAAGAAAATTACAGTTGTTAAGGAGAGAGAGAGGAAACAAGAAGCTTGAATATTCAGTTTATTATCATTATCTATAATCAAGAGTGTTGATAATTTGAATTCGGAGGAAATTTATGAAAAAATAATAATTCCAAAAAAAAATTCTCCTCAAGACTCAAACGTAATTAGTAGTTGTGTGACTGAGTAGATTTCTTTCAAATTTGTGTTCTCAACAAAAAGCGATTCTCTTGGAAAGAGTCGCAATGCAATGCCTTGTATTTCCTTTTGGCTCACTTTGCTGAGAAGAAAAACGAGAACCAAATTGAAGATAAATTGCTGAGTTGTATAATAGAACAAGAAAAATATCTAATCGTGTATGGTAACTGGTATTACATTCAAAGAGTAATACTGATAAACTGACTGATTGAGTAAATCAAATGAGTCTCGAATTAGAATCCAGGTGTAATAATAGAGTAGTTTAATTCACCTGCTAAAGTTCAAAAATTATCTTTTTCTGGAAAGCAGTAAACTTAGAGAACCATAGTTCAAAGATTAAAGTGCGCATAACTGAAATTAATAAAATTTAGATTGGGAAATAACTTTATGTAGTGTTGTACTTGCTTAAAGTAGATCTGACTAAGGTTGTATGTACCACATAACAAAGCATTTAATCGTTATAATCCATTGAATGATCATCTCAGAAGAGACACCAGAGATAGTTTGACAAAGTAAAATTGTATTACACAATTCGAGGAAAACAGAAAAGACCTGTCTATTCTTTTTAGAGAATGCTTGTAGCCTAAATACTCCAGAGTAGTGAGAGAGACGAACTCTTTTTGAGCACAATTGCTGAGTTAGAGTACATGATACTATGACTTTCCACATGGAGTGCAATACAGAAAAATAGAGTTTCCAGTCTGAAAGTAATATACTTTCTCGATGCGTGGTTTCAAACATGAGAATATGAAAGAATATAGTTTGGAATTAAATCACATCAAGACTGATATACAAAAGGTTTTCACAAGTAAATCTCCAATTGACTGAAGATATAAATCCCTAAATTGGAGAGAATCCTCATTATCAGTGAGTACCTTAAGAAGCAAAGAAAGTAGATGTTTTTAAATTAACCAATACCATAAACAATTCTCGTTTACTTATCTCCTCGTTTCCATGTGATATGGCTGAGACATCAGACATTAATCTCTAGAATTGCTCCAAAATTCACTTCGAGATCAGCGATTCCTCAGATAAGCACATCTATGGAAAATTACCAGATTTACTCTTTTAATTCTCTTTATCACTTATTGAGAATATTATTTAATTTTTGAATTTTCGGTCTAATAAATCATTATAAAGCAAGTTGCTATGATTCTCTATCAAAATCAAGTGTATGCAGAAACAAATTGTTGCTTTAAATGATACCCAGTTAGTATAACAATTTTCAAGGGAAATCGAGGATTTATGGGCTCTCTTCTAATAGTAGCCATCACTTTTCGCTAGTCTTTCCTTTTAGATAATGCATTCAGTCAATTAAGACAAATTCAGCAGAATTTTTATTTTTAGAAAAAAGTTAAGATACGTTATTCTAAATTCAACTTCTAAATAGAATTCGAAAAAAAACTAGTTACTAAAAATCAGTCTTACTTTCATTTCTCTTTCTAATTTCATTCTTAAGAAATGAAAGAAAATATTTCAGACCATTTGAGTTCAGTCAATCATACAAATTTTCTGAATCGCTGAATGTATTTCCATATCGTAGCTGCAGATCTGAATCAAATGACGTGCAATTTTGCGATTATGACATTTGCTTTAATGCCATTTATTTATTTGTAGTACTGTTGGAAATATCTCTCTTTTGGCTCAATTCAAAACGGCATAAGGAGTTAGATCTTTGGGAAATAAGAATATTATCAGTTGATGTAATTTTAGAGAAGCTTTGCTGAGGACATAAAAATCAGCAGCTTGATTAACAAATCGAATCAGAGGATGGGATTTGTCAGCAATGATATCGAGTTTGGTGGATTTATGCTTGTATTTTTACTAGCGTTCCGTTCCAGTATTACTATAAGTAACTTTGATTGACGTCAAGTACTGGAATAACCCTGGTGATATTAAGAATCGAGACACATTATAATTGATGAGTTAAATTGTTCAACAATTATGAACAATAGGATATTTGAAGAATCGAACCTGATACAAGTTTATGATCCTTGTTTGGGATCAGACTCGCTCACAGTGAGTCCAATTCGGACAACAAATGACTGGATGGATGAAAACTCAAAAGTAGATAATAAAAGCTTCCACGTTTACCATGAAAGTGAAAGAGAGATGTCGACTAAATCTTTTGAAGAAATTTCCAGTCCGGCAAAACCAGACTCAATTTTGTCAACACAGACAATATCTGCGAAAACAATGAAAAATTTCGAAATCAATGACTTAAAAAGCAGAGGTGAAACAACATTGATTGAATATTCGAATCCAAAAAGTCCAGAATGGATCGCCTCTCAATTAGAGGAATCCGAGGACAGCACCAATGGATCGAATGATGAATTAAACTTCATGTTCACAAAACCGACGTCTACAACTACCGAAACGATAAAGAGAGGACTGTGAATCCAAGTCATAACAGATGATCACTATACTATTGCGTTAAAGAATCGTTGATATAGAGATTTATTTTAAGTACAAATTGAGTATGTGGCTGCTTGTTAATACTAATTTATATCGCGTTTAATTTTGGGCTAGTCACTCACTTGACATTGACTTAATCTTAAAGTAGTTAAAAAAATCAAAAGAGACCTTTGCCAGCAAATTTGCCCAATGAATCTAGCAGTCCAAAAAAAACTGAAGGCAACTCCAAATTTCATTTATTTTAATTTGAAATTTAGCTTTGAACTATTCCAGACATTTATATTCAATATTCAACAATCAATTTTATTGTACTTCAGGGTTCCTCCAACAATATTTCCAGCGAACCATGAAGCAAGTAAACACATACAGCATGAAATCTTAATTGTTCCTCCATTAGTCAACCAATTTTATTTACAACCAGATTAACTGAAGTAAATTTGTACTTTCACTCTAAAGGTTCAAGAATTTGTCACATAATTCATCCAGAGGAAGCGACTCATTGCTTTGAACGAACTCTAACAACTTATCAAGTTCTCCCCCGGTCACCTCCTTCAGAGCGTTTGCCTTATCTCGAATTTCCTTCGAATATTTATTACCTATACAAATTTGGTTAGCTTAGATAATGCTATTAATATTACCAGAATCTCCGCCATCAATATGCTTGGGCTCTTCAACTATAATCACATGTTGCAATTGAGGGCCAAAATACTCGTGCTGCTGGGTGGTACCATCGATATAACGCAATATCCAGATAGATTGAACTTTTCCTTTCGTTTTTTCTGGAGCATGAAGCTCTAATACTACGATTTTCTTATCCTCTGGTAGGATCGCTCCGACATATTGAGTATCCCCCGCATATCGACCGCTGATGCATTCGAGTACAGTGTTTTTGGGCCATGGTTGTCTACCTGTGTTTAATAATGTTAGCTTGTACTCGTATTTTGCCCCCGCAGGTATGATTTGTGGTTCCTTTCGAACTTCATCAGGGAAAGCCGCATTATAGGAGGGCTGGGCGTCTGGTTTCTGATTATCATTGTCAGTGAATTTTTTACTTTCTTCAAAAGGGTTGACATCCTGATCTCTTACTTCAGGACGTTTATTGGCTTTGCTAATCTGCTCGATTTCTTGTGTTTTTAGCAGGAGCTCCTTGTTTAGTTTCTTAAGCTCGTTGATTTCTTCTTGCATCGAAGAAATTTTTGCTGTAAACTCTCCTCTGATAGCAATGGCTTGAGCCTCCAATTTTTGTTGGAACTCAGAGTGAAGCGACACGATGACAGATTCCAACTTTTTCGTGATTAGCTCTTCAACGAGTTTTTCTGAGATGGCTAGATTCTGGTGCTCCTGAGGAATCTCAATATTCGCTTGTTTTTCTTCCTTTTCTTTCGGCACGTCGTCAATTGCAATCTCAGGCTGGTTTTCATTGCGAAGTTGTTCCTTTTGCTCCTCTTTCGCCTCCGGATCAGCTTTAAAAACAACCTCTTCCTCAGAGACGACTTCATCGAATTTTGGTGAGTCTTGAGCATCAGGCTTCACCTCTGGATTTTCTCCAACCTTTTCCTCAACAACTGGTTTTTCATGAGCATCTACTCCAGCAATCTCTCCTTTGTTTTCTTCTGCAATTTCTTCTGGTAAGACTTTGTCTTTTTCTAGGTCCGCAGAGTTTATTTCCACTTTTTCTGGAGCCTTCTCATGCTGATCTGCTTCTTCTGGATTAACTTTCTCGTTATTTACGTTTTCTGCGACTACCACTTCATCTTTCCTCTCTTCCTCTTTTCCAGGCTCTTCTCCCTGGACCTTCTGGTCCAAGATTTCATTTTCTACTGGTTTATTTTCCACAACTTCATTATTTTGTTCATTTGGTTTTTCCACAGCCGCATCTTCATTGGGTTTTTCAGAATTATCAGGTTCTTTCTGCGCACCTGGATCTTGTTCAATTGCAAGTTCGTCTTTTTTCTCTTCCTTTTGAACTACATTTTCGCCTTCTTTGTTTTCGTTTTCTCCGCCCATTACAACAGAATTATGACTAGACATGCTGCCAAGAGAAAGCTCATCAATTTCACCTGATTCTGCGTCTTCATCTTCATCTTCATCTTCATCTTCATTATCTTTTTGAACTTTCTGATCTTCGTCCTGTATGTTTTGGCCTTGGCAGTCCACTTCTTTCTCTTTTTCGACTTCTTTCACCTCAGGCTCCTCCACCTTGGCCTCTTCGATTTTCGGTTCTTGATTATTGTCCTGCTGGACACCACCATCACCTTTATCATCAGAACTCACTTGATTTGCTTCCACCGATTGTTCTTGAGGCTTAGTTTCCTGAATTTGATCTTCAATTTTCTTTTCAGATTCATGTTTGATCTCTTCAGCTTTTATTTCTTCCTCGGATTTGACTTCTTCGAGTCTTTTCTGATCTACATTTTCATGACTACCTCCTTTCTGAGGAAGTCCTGTGAATATCTCAGATTGAACCATAGGGATACTATCCAGTTTATTTAATGGATTTTCTTCAACAGGTTCTTTAATAGGCTCGCTTTTAGGTTCGCCATAGGATTTCAGATCATCCAATTCTTTTTGCATCCGCATCAAGCTGCTATCGTCTCCAATTGGCTCATTTGCTGGTTGTTTAACAGATTCGCCATAGGATTTTAGACCATCCATTTCTTTTTGCAGCCGCACTAAGCTACTATCATCTCCAATTGGCTCTTGAATTTCTTCTTGAGGGGCTTCCTCAATGAGAAGTCTGAGGTTCTTGACAGTTTTGATGAGTTCATCAAAATCGTGTTCAGTAGCAATTAGTTTGGACTCTCCTTTGCCCGGATCGTACTTGATAGTATATTTAATTGGGAGTTTACTTCCACATTTGGCTTGTATCTTCTTTATGAGGTCTTCTAAGCTTGTTGGGAATTCATTGATACGATAGATTTCTGGCTCTGACTTTCCGTCTTTTTTCGCCACAACGATTTTGCAGCTCGGATTGTTCATATTTTCAATTAAATTAATTCTACTCTGATGTGTTGTCAGTTTATCAGCTTACGATGTGATATCATAGCGTTGGCTCCAACAAAAATCAAAACTCTTTACCTTCAATTAAAATGTCACGTGGCAGATTTATGCTCTCTAGGGTTAAGAATGAAGCAACTGTGACGACATTTAAATGACTTCCAGTAGTTGGCTGAAAAAAAGAGCAGTAGTCTAGTTGTGATCGTTATATATAATTTTTCTTTCTTAATTCCTCGCAGAGCTGTTTATTGAAACCAGAGAGTGGATTTTAGCAATGTCCTTACAAATGTAAAAGCAGGCTTGCTAGAAAAATTTCTTGATCCAAATATAGAATGTATGATATGAACACGAAACTAATTCAAGGGACTTTTGAATTTGGAGTATTTTTTGAAGTCACTATTTCATGGAATTTGTATTAAAAATACATAATTCCTTCCCTTGAACTTGAGAGTAAAAAGATGCTAATATATAAGGAGCAAAACTAATGAAATTCACTTTTTTGATGAGTCTTAATACTCAGAAAATGGCCTTCTTAACTATCGTTTCCATATAAATCTCTCCAATTCGTTTAGCATTAGTGCAGCTTAGTGTGTATTGATTATTCGAAACTGCTTGCTTAATGTGTTTTGCTTACAAATTAACATGCAAGTTTCAAAAGAAAACTGTTTGTGTCTTCTCAAACAAATCTTAATAAATTTAATTCCATAAGCAGTTGAAATAATCATACAGTAACTTTCCTCTCCATGATGAAAAGCGATTCTGATTTTGTCTTCGACCAACCTCTCAATGAATCAGTAAAAAACCAATAGCTAAGCGCAAATAATCAATCTCCATAATTCAGGAAATTCAGCCAAAGGACTTCAATTTAGCTGCCGCTGACCTTACAAGCTACAATTCAGAAAATTTCACTGATGGCTTTCATGAGCATCTAAAAACCAGCGGATTACCTCAGGGTCAAGGTGCTCACAAAACTCATAGTTCTTCATTTGAGCATGTTAAGACGGAAATTTTGGAACTGTTTCTTGATGTTCGACAAATCATTCTCGAAGAGGTAGCCACTTTCAGGCGTTGTTGCTTTAAGCATCTTAATAGAACGATGAAGAACTGCAAATACTGCATAATACCATCCCAATGGAAGCAGAAGAGGCCGAACTCATGCTGTTAGAGCCAACGCAGCTGTTGGATTATATTCGCCAATTATTTTTTCAAATGGTGAGGATAAAGAACGACGTGTTGAACGAGTTTGAAGAGAGAATGGAAATAGAGTGTGCTACTTATGAGCCACAACTGCAAAAATATGAGGCTGACATCCGCGAACATATTAAAGTATGAGGAAGCTGTTTTCACTTGAAAATTGACAAATTTTGTTTGAAGATAGAGCAACAGATGAAGTTATATGCTGAATCGCTTCAGGAGAAGTTGGATGAGTATGAAAAAGGGAGAGGAAGCAGCGACAAAGTTGATCAGAAGTTGATTGAGGTGAAGAATATGTGTTAGTATTGAGTTGCTAAAATTTAGCAGCAAATGAAAGAAAAATTAGCTGAAAAAGACGCTGAAATCGTTGCGTTGAAAAAGGAAGTCAGAAAGCAGATAGACTTGATCCAAGGGTTGGAGTTACAGGCAGATTTGATCCCAATACTCAAATCCAAAATTAAAGAACTGGAGAGGATTGTTGAATTTTATCAAAAGTCCAAAAGTTCCTTTGAGCCATATTCGAGAGAGTCTCCTGAGGATGTAATACACAAAAATGAATTCGGTGAGTAGTGATTATAAAAGGATCGGAGAAGGAAGATAAAAACGTCAAATGTGAGCCTACATCACGAGCGAAACGGAGGAATCACCTCAGAAAGCATGATGGTTAGAGGGAATTCCCGGAGTAAAAGTACAAAACGCGAGCGCACTCCAGAAACGCGCAAGAGAGATGAGTAATTACTTATTACTTTGAAGTCAATGCCAATAAAAACGACTTGGTCATAGGGAGTCTGTTTCTATTAAGGAGGAAGTTTATCGGTATTTAAAGAAGATGACGAGTGAGAAAACAAAGAGTTTTGATAAATTGCATCGGAATAACGCCTCTGCAAACATTCTCAGGGTATTATTATTAGTAAGAAGCTGTCTGTTAATGCTATATAGCAAAGCAACTCAAACGATTTGCATCCAAATATCAAAAGCTTAAGCACGTCGCAAAACTACCAGTTGCATGAAGAGCGCATTGAGTCTGGTTCTTCACAGAAAAAACATGTAATCTTAAATTTATCTTCAAAGCTGATATTATTTCTCATTAAAGGCCCAGAGCAGCGTGTCCAATATACCTTCGTCGAGTAGCGCCGATAAATTGACAAATATGAAATCTACAAAAGCATTAACAAAAAAGTCAGCTCCAAACAACCCGATTCAAAATTCAAAAGCCCACAGCAGCCAAAGCAAAGAATTTTTAAAGAATTATTTCAAGTTACAAGGGAGAGTGACCTTTGATGAGCTTATAAATACCTACGGAAAGACACAAGAGATCAAACCTAGCGCGATGGTAGCTGAAAGATCTTCTAGTCGCAAAGGTAGCAGAGATAATATCAAAAATCTTAAATCAGAACCAACTCATCATAAAAAAGTAAATTCTGCATGAAAGTATTGTCGCTGAAAATTTGTTTAGGGCATCGAAAACGCGCACAGCGCTTCACCTGATCAAAAGCTTAATGATCGTCGCAGCAGAAGTGCTGAATCCTCAAATAACAACAATCGAGCTGGGAGACCGAGAAAGAAAGCCTGGGAAAACGATCCAATAAGCGAATTACTCAGATTGAATCCTCCGGTTGAGAAGAATGATTCAGGTCATAAATTACGAGATATCTAATAAGGAATATTGATTTTTTAAATAAATCAATTGTTTTGTGAAAAGAGTGTTGAATAAATTTTTCCTCTCGTATATTTTACTTCGTTTTTGTGAGTGCATTCGAGTATGTTGTTGTATCAATATTAATGTCATATAAAATTTTACTCACTCAACTTGCCAATACAGCCCTAAAAGTTTTCTTAATCAATAGGAGAGATGTTTTGAGATTTCGAGATATTTATTAATTAGTTGAGCTTATTATTATTTTGGATTCAATATCCAAAAGCTTATTAGTGATTCCGTCAAACAAAAGCAATGCGTTCAAATGTCTAAACAAGAATTACGCAGACGCATAAATATAA
>ENA-UOTZ01000903-UOTZ01000903.1-compost-metagenome-genome-assembly--contig:-NODE-903-length-23222-cov-10.368805_pt1 | contig 23222 bp, 24 predicted proteins | sample MGYA00238144_ERZ746983 | MGnify/ENA primary metagenome ERZ746983 (study PRJEB28759, sample SAMN06268863) | compost metagenome | isolation source: single cell | place: USA: California, Emeryville, Joint... | reverse complement strand
AGATTCTGTGGCTAATCTCATTTATGAGTTCTCTGTCCGATTATCAGCCAGAGACGCTATGTTTCAATTCTTAAACAATAAATTGGGCAGAAATTTGGATTTTTTTCTTATTCTACAGAGAAAAGAGAACTTATTTGAGATTTTCTCCCAGTTTGGATCAATTTCATCAGCAAAGCTTGATATTTGGATCATTGAGAACTGTTACGTTTGTAGCTGTCTTCTTTTAAGATAGCAATCTCTGAAGTACTTTTCGAAGTTCAGATTTACTTTTTGTTTACGCGCTCAAATAGCAAATATCAGCATCAACAATAGGGCCCTTAAATTTTTTTTCCATAAAATAGTCTAATTTTCGATTAGACCACGCAGGCTTATAAGCCCGAAAAGGAAATTAAATTATAATCGATTAAAACTACAGAAAATGCAAAAGAACGTCCTTATTGCTCTTGCCATTGTCGGCACTCTTACTGCTGGCTTCTTCCTCTTCAGAAACAAGCCAACCCAAACCGTTGATGTCAACCAAACCGCTTTGAAAGACATCTACAACCAATGGAAGGTTAACTACAAGATTAACGTTGGAGCCTCTGAAGATACCTACAGATTCAAGGTCTTCACCAACACCTACCAAGACATCACCCGCCACAACAAGCTCCTCGGCAGAGGCTACAACAAGGGTCTCAACGCCTTCTCTCATCTCACCGATGAAGAATTCGCCGCCACTCACCTCGGCGCATACGTCAGAAACACCTCTGTCACCAACTTCGCCAACCTCACCACTGACAACCTTAGAACCTCTGTTGACTGGAGAGCCAAGATGAACCCAATTAAGAACCAAGGCCAATGCGGCTCATGCTGGGCTTTCTCTGCTGTCGGTGCCATTGAAGGTGCTCACAGCGTCTTCAAAGGACAACTCTTCAACCTCTCTGAACAAGAACTCGTTGACTGCTCCGGTGGATACGGAAATATGGGATGCAACGGTGGTAACGAAGACCAAGGTATCCAATACGCTGTTGACAACGGTGGTCTTGCCACTGAGGCTGACTACCCTTACACCGCCACTGACGGAACCTGCCAGACCAGAAAGAAGACCTTCACCAAATACGGCAAGGTCGCCAAGGTCAACGCCGTCGCCCGCAACAGCCCAAAAGCTCTTATGGCTGCCCTTGACAAGCAACCAACCACTGTCGCTGTTCAAGCTAACGCTTGGAAATCTTACAGCAGCGGTATCTTCAGCGATGCTTCATGCGGAACCAGCCTTAACCACGCCGTCATTGCTGTTGGTTACAACACTGAAGGTCAAACCCCATACTACATTGTCAGAAACTCCTGGGGCCCTAACTGGGGTGAAGCTGGACACATCAGAGTCGCCATCCAAGACGGCAAGGGTGTCTGCGGTATCAACATGGAACCATTCTACCCATCCCTTTAAGCGACTAATTACGTCCCTTTGAGAAGAAGGCATATAGAGTTTAATACACAACTTTATTGATAAATTCTTCTTCTTCATAAAAAAAGTCAAAATCTGTAGCCAAATGCATACATCAATTAAAAAACCGTTGATTTTGATGAACAAGCAATTTAGTTGAAAAAAGAAACTTAAAAAAAAAAATTGTGAACTAGCAATCCAATGTGATTTCGACTTGCTTACCACAAGCTTTCTCGTATCCAGCATTCCATGTGAGAAACGATAAAGTCTTTCATAGTCACTATACTTTAGCAGATAACATCAGTAGTCTCGATCGAAACCAATAGATGCTAATTCATTGAATTTTGTTAGTCTTTAGGTAAGGAGTCGCGAGTTTCGAATCGGAGGCTTTATTTTGCTTACTCTATCTCTTGGAGATGGTTTCTGTTGAACCATTTATGTTTAGATTGTATTAAACTCCTTTTTTAACCTCGTCTTTGGTCTAGATTCTTGCAAAGGAGATTTGAGACCACATTTTTCAGCATATCAAGTGTAGTTGTTGTTGAAAGTCAGGAGTATCATCGACGAATTTGAACGTTATTTCTTCGGATCCTTTCTCCTCAGAAAGTTACTGAATAAGTCGATAACTTATAAATTGAAGCTCCGAACGAGTACTAATCGACGCAGAAATCGCTTCTAACTAGGGTAGTGAGTGTTCGGCAAATTGTTCCAACAATATGTTTTGATCTTCAATTTTCTTCGCGGACCAAAAAAACAAGAAATTTAATGTGGCTACTTTCTCAAATGGCAAGAAGCAGAATTATTCAGAATTGTTCATAATCACCATGTTGATATCCAGGCTTTCTTCTGTAGGGCATAAAGCAGAGTTGAACGAAGAATATGAGCACTGTCATAATGATCTTATAAACTTATTGAAAAACAGAATCCAAGGCGAAATTATATATTTTGAACACTCAATGGTCATATCCTAAGCGTCAAATAATTTAGGTTAGAGAGATGACAAAAAAGAGCGCTGGTAGGACCACAATGGTATTTCGTGGTTTATTATAATATTGAGAAGATATCAAAATCAAGCTGGATGCAAGTGAGATATTGGCAGTGCTTAACGACGATTCAAAGCTGCTTGAAATGATAGTGGTTTGGAACTATGAACCAGAATAATGAAGAAAACTGTGTAGTACAGCTCATAAATGTGTCAAAGAGCCGCTGTACAAAAGCCATTATTGAGAAACACGATTATGGAGATCGAATCATTTTTTTTATTTGAATAATAAATTAAAAAGCAAATTCCTAATGGCAATGAGATAGATACATGCTAATGTTGTATGTCTTACTCTTCTAAAGAAATTTTCCTTTAGCCCTGAAAATATGCAGCAAAGGAATGTAATGGATAAATTAATTTCAAATAAAATGAATAATACAGCCTTTTGTTTTTATAATTATATCTTTTAATTTTTCGACGTTGTTATTTCAATTTCCCCTTCTTCAAATTGAGAATTCGTGTTATCAGCTTTCGAAAGATCCAATCTGATAACTTTCGCTTTCTTTTTAGTCATAAAACCCTTTATTAAAGCCCCTGATTTCTGAGAAGTACCTTCATTATTGCCATACCTCAGCCTAAATCGATAAAAAAGATTTAAGACACGACTTCTAAATGCATGCAATTTATTTACTTGGCTGGAGGATCAACACTGATTGCACTTCGTCGATGAAGTTGGCTTTCTGCTGCGGGATAGCCTTTGTTACTCCAAGCGTGCTCTTTCTGCTGATTATTCCTCTCGGTTTCGTGGTAATTTGCTAAATGAGTCATGATCTCTTTCAAATTTCTCGGTTTTTCGACGAATTTGTTAAACATACCCCATGCTTGCATAATATACAACCAGAACACATTGATCACCACATACCCACCTGCACTCGCAATGGAAATGAATACCACCACCTCACAAAGCTTCTTGATCCATTCTAGTTCTACTGACATCCTGACGAACTCTACCGTAAGTACAACCATGTATGCCAAGCAGCAGAATTTTTCAGCCTTGTTCAGTGATGCATGCTTATAAGGAGGTTTTCTCTTGAAAAACTGAAAATACGCATGTATCACTAGCATAATGGCAATTCCTTTGACGATATCAGATGTGTTGAGAATAGATGCTAGAATGAAGATAGACATCTTGAAAATACCAATCACAATTCCCCGATAGTACACTTCTTGAGAGTATGGGTTGTAGAAATTTCTCAAAATGATTCTCAGACCTTCTGAATCAAAGAGTTTGCTCCGTTTGGAATAGAGCACAAAGAAGATGACAAGAGGGATAAGGAATGTCCAAAAGAGGAGTGCTGGAAGGACCACTGTGAAGTAAGGAAAAAGTAATATTCATCAGTGTAGCATTCAATGTTATTTCGTGATTTCACGTAATATTTTGGAACATAAGGGTCAAGTTGAACGCAAGTCAGGGACTGACAAAGCTTGCCAATGATGGCAGGTTGCGAGTATGAATATCGCGACAGCTACAGCCCCTAACCTCATGAAAAATCTATCTGTAAATCCCTTTTTTCTCGGTTTTTTGGGGATTGAGTCCTTTGCCACTATCGCTGTAAGAGTGGTATCCTTGGTATCATCAACAGGAGCTTCATTATTCCTGTCTCCTCTATCCATTCTTCTAGTCTGCGCTTTGTTTTTGGCGCGCTTCAAGCAATTTATGACGCGTACGATCCCCTCCAGGACGAGTACTAGCACGGCGACTATGACAATCTTGACGATCGGAGAGAAAACATACACAAAAGTTTTGAATTTTAGAGCTCCAAAGAGATCGCCAGGGGAAACCAGCAAATAGAGACATGAGTCCAGCTGAGACGAAACTGAAATTATTTTGACTGACGAGGAGGTTTGGCTGGTACAGGTAGAAAACACCTCCGCGTCTGCTAGCAACAATGGAGGAAAAGTATTGTTGGTGAAATTGAGCAGGACTGAGTTGGCTGGGCTCATTTCATAAAGGCAGATAGGCTTGGGAAATTGCTGCTGATTATTATGATCGTGCCTCCGATGTTACTACTTAAAAGCCTTGAGGGAGATGACGTGTCATTTGAAGAAGAGGAAGCGTACTGTATGTCGAAAGCACCTCCGTTCTGTGTAGCACTAACAAAATTCAGACTATCATTTTGAAGCGTGATCCTTAATAATTGCGTATCGCCTTGAGACGATATTATTCCGCCGCTCTGAGCAGAGACATACTCATAGAGATTATCTTCCGAGTTTATCGTAACCAGATATTCTGGACTTAATTCACCATTGGTTAATACACTGGTGGAATTAAAAGTGTAACTTGCGTAAACTATTGCTCCTTTCCCTTCTTCGCAATTTATATTTGAGAAATTATTGTTTTGCAAGGAAAAAGATATTCCTCGAGCCTGGCTGGACCAGTAGATGACCCGACCACATCCTCCACTACTTTCTTGGGTTGATTTAATGGAAAGCAAATTATTTTGCGTCAGCAGGAAGTTCACATTTTGGGAATCATTATTGGAATTGAGACTGCTTGTAAAAGATGTTAGTTGTGATTATGAAGCTGAAATTAGTGCTCCTCCTGTCCCTTCAATGCTCACTGAAGTAATGGTATTATTGCTGAAATTAAGGATCGAATCATACTGTGACTCAACTCCACTATAAATAAATCCTCCGGGGCTTTCAAGTTAGAAAAAAGGCATTTCTTGATAAGGATCGCGAAGCCTTTCTTTCCTTGATTTCGACCAACTAATTGAGTTGATGAACTCACAATTCCTGCTGACGTCGCTACCAACGACCAACTTACACCAGTAAATGAAGTCTCTTGAAGGAATTGGTCAAAGGACCTAACGAAGATGACGCTTGCGAGTTAATATTTATGACACTGTTATTCAAATTCACCCCTTCGAACGTGCTACCTTGGAACTCAAGGTTGCAATAGTAGTTTGTGCTCTGTGCATTTAGATTGCAGTTAATTATAATCATTGCAGTCTTATCCAAGTAGACATCCTTTACTTCCAAATTCTGAAAAGAAGCGTTAAAATTTTCTCCTGTAAAAAGACCGAATTACGGTGTCAACACCGCGTTTGTAGCAGTGTACATGAAATTATTTCCAACGATAGTTACAGTTTTACTCACACCTTTCGTTTCGATAAAGTTCCCAACAACTTGACCGATTGCCGTCAACCTAGTAGAGTTGGAAATCTGAATACTTACTTCACTCTCGTTAACAGCAAAGACGCTATACTGAGGGTAAGACACAGTGCTGTTATTATTTGTCTGCGTGATATTAATTTGAGTTATCAAAATGCTCGATGAAGACATTTCTACTAAACGAGAATACCTCTCCAAAAGCAGTTGCATAATTATCTACAAATGAACTGTTGTGTATGATGATCTGGATGGATAAATCCTCAGCCGAGATTACAGTTCCATATGGCGCAGCATTACCTGTAAACGTAGAGTTTTGAATGCTTACAGAAATAACTTTATTTTCTTCAGGGTTCCCGTCTTCAATTTTGAGTACACCAGAGGAATCGGAATTCAAACCATTGTGTTCTTCAAAGCTACATTCCTCTATCGAGAGGGTCTCAAGGACTAAATTGAGAGCGCCGCCAGCAGAAGAAGATGTAAATCCTCTGAATATCGAATTGGATAGACTAACATTCTAAGCGTATATTTCCATTACGCTACTCTGGGGAACTATTGAGATCGAATCAAATCGATTATTTAAGAGCTGCACCGTGGACTGAGCTGAGGCAATCAATAGGAAAGACACTTGGTACCTACCAGCTGAAAAGCGCTGTGTATTTCGAATGGAGATATTGAAGAAGGTATTATCTTCAAGCATCGAAATTTCACTGCCAGCGCTCTCACCATTAATATTTATTTTCAAGAATTCCACTGAACCGAGATCATTGGGATCGTTCGCCACGATAATATTATTGAACAAATTTTTTTGAAATTTCAGGTTTTCTCTCATCGCCCCACAAGCAACGTTGATAAAGGTCTGTTGGGTCACCAAATCACTGACTTGATTGTTCTGAAATTTTATCAGGTTGCATTGATCGCCTTGCAGACTGAAGAAACTAAGTTTTTGAGAATTTGATAGTGTATTTGACTCGATGAACAGATTAGATGTAACAGTTCCAGTATACAATAAGAAATAGCCATTGATGTCGATGTCTTCAATCAAATGCTTCGTGAAATATGTTTTTACAATATTCACGGCTTTGATCAAGCTGAAAGTGTCTTCAGAGGTTACGCTTTTGAAAGACTTGCTAGAAATGTTGATTGAGTTGTATGGCATCTGATAATCTTCTATTACAACACTTGCGTCACTGGAGGCTGTGACATTTACTGTGTCAAAGAAGTTGCCAGCAATGGAAATGAAGAAAATGGAATTATCAGCATCTTGCAGTGAAAGATCGCCTCTGACTACTTGATAAATTTGATACAAAACGGTGTCGTTAATAAATAGTTCCTCTTCAGCGGCAGCGAAAACGGACATCTTGGTGACTGTCATATAGATATCGACTTTTGATGTGAGATTTGAAAAATGCGCACGATTGGATGGGAAAAAGTCGATTGAATTCTCAATAAAGACAATCTTGGAGTTGTTAATGGTGATTCGTGCAAAAGTGTTTGCTTGAATAAGAATCTTTGGATTGGCACTCCTAATTAGAGCCGAATCTGATTGTAGGTTTATGACATTGAAGCTGTTGTTATACAGAATAAACGGTCTAACTTGCCCAAAAACTTCTCCTGAGGCAGCATTACCAGAGCATGTTTCTAGGCCAGGTGAGAGAAGATCTGATTTATAACTCGAATAGAGGAAACTAGCTTCTGAGATGCTACAATTTGTAATATTTGAATTTGAAAGAAAAACTGATGAGAGTCCTGCAAGGTTAGCAAAATAACCTTGATTAAACGTATTGTTTTGGGCATCTAGGCTTGTAATAGACACGTGAACATGTGGATCCTCGGTACTAATGACTGCAGATGAGTTAAACGTGTTATTAGCGAAGGTAGAATTCGGCATGTTCAATCGAATCCTCTCAACACAGGGAAACGAGGCCTTTTGAAGAGGAATTTCAATCACAGCGGAGACCTCAAATTGATTAGTTGTAAACGTTAAGTCACTGAAGCCAAGGTCGATGAAAGTTGCCTCTGTAGAAATACCCCCGCCGACTCTGATATCCATGTATAGGAAAGTTGAGCCCTGGAGAAATTTGTTGTCCATGAATGTAACCCCAGACAATGGTGCTGAAGAAATACCCGCACCGTCTGAAATAGTCATGCTTAGGGCAAGTGAACCCTGAAGAAATGTGTTGTTCATGAATGTAACTCCAGAAAAGGCCACTTTCGTTTGGTAGGGCTGGATCATAAGAAGTATCGATTTATCACCCCAAGAATTGCTGAGATTGAAGGAATCCACGCGTAAATTCAAAACGGGGAGGACCCATATTAAATGTTTTCCAGAACTCTGAAATCACTGAATCTCTAAGAACATTGTTCAGAGTTACACTTTGGTAGTTGCGGAGAATCAGGAAACCAGCTGGTTTGTCACCATAGAAACTCATATTCTGCATCAAAGCACTCAATTGTGAAATTATGACCGTCAAACACAGTAAAGCCGTTGGATTCCGGAGGAGGATCTGAGAAATTGCAATTAAGCACTGTTAAAGAATTGAACCAAGTGTCCCTTTTTGCAGAAAAAAGCATTGCCGAAGGCATTATAGGAGTATTCTGACAAATATTTGCAAATTTATGAAATTGTTATATGGACTCGAGCTGAAGAAGGTGGGGAGGTAAAAGGATAGGAGTGGGGATAGAATCAACAAGGTCATATTCATGATATTGAATTGAGAAACATCGATGTTGAATTGGTTGTATCCATTGAAGTTGAAAATGCCATTAGTCACTGAAAAATGCGTCACCTGTTTTATATGAATCTGGGCGGGGTTCGTTAAACTATTTATTGTTGGTCTCGATGGAAGAGGAATTGACTCAGAGTTCTTATAGCAGAAGTCGGAGAAGGTTACATTTGAAGCATATGAGATTGTTGATGCTGCAACAGATCCTGTATTCTTTATGTTGAAGCCAGAGATCGAAAACGATATGATGTTACTGACTATCAGTTTATAAGTACTGTTGAGAATAAGCACCGGAAGGTCTTCGCAGTCAGTCTCTTGAGAGACAGAGTGAGTAAGTCCGTTGTATATGATGCTGATTGACCCTGTTCCAGAGGGACCTCCTTGTATTGTGGCGGTTGAAAATACTTGAGGTTGTGATAAGATGGAATTGTCGACCGTGATGGTATTGTTTTCTTCTATAAGATACATTAAAAAGGACAGAGCCATGACAGCTTCTTCGAGAGAGGTGTAAGCGTCTGGGACGGTGAGTGAGACGATCAGGTCCTTTGAGTTTACGGATGCACAAAGCAACAGCAATAGTGAAGACTGGTGATTGGTATGTCGCATTAACGAGAATCAGATCATTAGCCTTACCCTTTAAAATGAAAGTGACAGGAGCAGCTGTGCAAGTCGAACCGCTACACATGGAGCTTGAATATTTTTGAGGGATACTGCCTGAAGAACTACATCCTGAAGCATAAGCAACGAGAATTTTTTTAGTGACAACTGTAAGGGGATCTACTCTTTAAGACATAAGCACATATTGTAATACTTGAGAAGTTGTTATTCTCAACATGCAACGCTCCAGAGTTGGGCGATCGTACTATTTCGAGGCTGAGAAAACTCAGACCTTTGATTGAGCTTGACTGTGAGGTGCTCGTCACAGTAATGTCGTCAAAATGAAATAACCCATGGAATTTATTCCAGATAGCATCTGGTGAACAACAAAACAATATGTCAAATACTTCGCACTCACGAAGTTAGCACTGCCATTTGACGTGAGATTAGTGACAGTGTTATTTGAGATGATAGTCGAACTGTTCCCAAGCTGAAAATTTGAGATGCTCAGGACATTTGACAGATTGTTTAGTTCCAAAGAGTCTAACGTATTGTTGTGTATGTAAATGAAGTGTATAGTATTTTCTGGGTTGTACAAAGCAATAGTGGCTCTGGCATCATCATAGATTTGATATAAATCTAATCCGTCTTGGAAAAGGTAGTTTTCAGCAGCGGCAAAGGGGAATAGCCCGAGGCTTTGTGGAATCGTAGTGAGGTCAGTACTCGCATTCTCGAATCTCGTTGCTGGAGCTGGAAAATTTAGAGTATTACCAAAAACTTGCCAAATTCGAATTATTGAAAGAACTCAAAGATATCTGATTGGCTTGGAAAACTACCATTGGATTGCTCAAGTAAATAAGACTTGAGCCCCCATCCAACTGAAATGCTTGAAAGCTGCAATTATAGATAATTGCCGGTCATGTTTGAGCAAAAATTCCGATATCATTATGATTATACGCAGACTCTGGCGGTGATTGCTAATTTTGGACGTAAGTTATTTAAAAAATTCAATATGAGTAGAATTAAATCGAAAGAATTCGATAATTTTAGAGTTTGGACCAGTGTAGAAAAGGATTTTATAAATTATGATGAGAAATTTTCGTTGATGATAAGCGATACGTCATATCGAAATAAAATGCAGGATGATTTGAAAGAGGAACCTGGTTTGGTTCTAACAACATCAAGCACGATTCATTTAGGCTCCTTTTTCCACACAAATAGATAATGGATTTCGCTCGCTAACTGAAATTCTCGGCGATAGCTTCTAAAAAGCTGTTCCAGGCTCTCAAGCTTTGAAATATAGCTTTATTCGCTACAAAGGGAGAGGACGGTCTAGTTATGAATGAAAATTATATCAATTCTAACTTCAATGGCAAATTGTATTTATTTCATACAACATTATCAGAACGTTGTTTCGTAATGGTTGGGATGTATTTAAATCTAATAAGGAAACTGATTTACTTTTTATGATCTAAATCGATATAAACCTGGTTTTCAAGTTTGAGTGAGATATTGTTTAGCCCGATATAGGTTCATGATAGATGCAGTGGAAATAAAAGCAGTTTTGTTTTGAAGAAATAGTGTTTTGCTTTTTTTTTTGTCATCAGAAGACCCACACCACGAGCACTACAATTACCGCTATGAGAATTTAGGAATTGGAATTAGATTTACTTGACGTTACCAAAATAAAATCGTCTGTAAAATGATTGGTTTACCTTCGAATTTTTTGCTTCACTAATTCCAACATAAAAAAGAAATGTTATCTCATCATCTTTCTCAAACAGCGATAGCGATTGGATTTTGATGAATCGCGCCACCTGGTCTTAGAGGTGTGTTCAGAGAACGGGATTATATTTATAATTTGTTAAAAATTCTTTTAGGGTGGGAAAATGCGTGCGAAACCCTGATCTATGGCATGTGAAAAACCACTCTGAATAGTAGTCCGGAATTTTTTAGCAGTTGCAAATTCATTTTACTTTTGTTTTGAATTCGCATCCCGGAATAGACTTTGAAAAATAGGCCAGCAATAATTTGATAAATTGGCTTGAATTAAATATTGCCGGAACATACACGGAAAATATGCCATTTTATCATTTTAGTGACATTTGATAGACTAGTTTGGAGCATGACTCGTTTGATGCATGCTAAGCTCGTATCAAGTGGAAGGGATAATAAGTTTTTTCTTGGTTGGTTACTTTTCATAAATAAAATCTTTTAAGTGAGTCTATTTGTTTCTTCTCTTAGGAAGGCAAGACAACTAATCTTTTTTTGGGTTGTTACTTACTCAAGTCGGAAATGATCGAACTACCAGTCAATTGAAATTTGTTTAGGAGTGTGTTCATCCAACAGAATTATTTTATGATCATCATTCCTGAAAAGACCGATCATTGTGTATTTGGGTTCGAGAACCGAATCCAGTAAGCGAGAACAGCTGGAATTAGAAACGAACGATGAACAAACAATAATAACAGGATCCACGGATTAAAGAATAAAAAAGAAGCTAAATCATGCCTGAATCCAAAGTATCGTTGTTCAATCACTCAGGTTATCAAAATAGTAGGAAACATGCCGTGACATGGTCTTCACGGGAATTTACCTTAAATTAAATTCAAAGTCACGGAAAAATCCGTAAGAACAAGCTAATAACAAGTCAGTTAAAGGTAAGAGACTTCAGGAGCTTACCAAAACTGTTCTAAGAGCAGAAAGATACGACATTTGCTTGTTTTTTCTTTAGAAATCTGTTTGAATCTCAGAAATTATCACATAGTTTGGTTTTCACTTAAACATTGTCTTCGTTAATGTTAGTAACGCCATTTTGTCAATCAAAAAGGTGCATATGTCGTCATGATTCACATTTGCAATCAAAAACGATTAAATTTTCATTCTAAGTGATATGGATGCAGTAAGTATCTTCCATTAATCAATTCCAGCCCTACTTTGAGTATTAGCCCGACAATATTCTTCACAAGCTTGCTAGTTGAGCTCCTTCTCATAAATCTCGAACTTGTTTATATAGTTTTGTTTGTTTGATATTTCAGCGGCCATGTGGATGATTAAATTTGAAATTAGACATTTATTTTATAATTTATAGTTTATTTGATAAATAACAATAAGATGTGATTGTATGATCGGTAAAAGAGGATGTAGCTGTTTTGAAAAGTTATGATGAGAAAGTACAATTTCGGGTAAATATGTTTCTGTTTGGAATCATATAAACCAGTGTATTGGTACTATTATTATCGAATCTGAATGCTTTTTTGAATTATTGAGAGAGTATTGGTCAAATAACAAATCTAAATAAGGGGGAAAGGTGAATAAAAACCAATGTCTATGGGTAAAAGGTTTGCTTGAATCATTTGAAATCAATATATTCATTCGCATCATTTTGAAGTTAACATCAAAATAATGAAAAGGAATTTAAAGAGCAAACTCAAACAATGATTGAAACCAAAATAAAGATAATGAACTATACGTGAAATTGAAAATTCAAACTTCAACTACTATAACGATGTAAAATAAGGAAGCTTTCAAGTCAGGTCGCATTAACTGAGAAATAATATTTCGTAGTAAATTAATGAGCATTGCAACTAAGCGTTAGTTTTTCAGACACTTAACTATGAAAAATAAATATTTTCTACTCCCAAAAAATACCTCTATATACTATGAAAAAGTAAAAACAACCATCAATTTCTATTCCTTCGCCTCGAAGTCAAGTTTTCTTTCACAATTTCGATTGAAGGTTACTGGTCTTGAGTGAATTTTTTCATTCCATTACCCTCGATGCTGAAAGCATAGTATGACTAGCCTTTAGGTATTTTTCCTTTGAATTTATTCTCTGGATATATGTGTCAGTAGCGAAATAAAGAGATCTCGTAATACGCAATTATGAATACTTCTAAGCTTCAAATATTTGCAAGGATGCCCAAAATTTCATTGATTTTTTTTTTAATGTCAAACTTCCTTAATGATTATATCTGAGTGGTTCATTCTTCTTGAGTTTACCTCATGAAAACCAAAAAACCCTTTTTCGAAAAAGATAAGTGGATCTCTTGAAAAATGGTAGCAAAATACTCACGAGTATTTAATTATTTATGTGAGATAATTTGAGATTCTCTTCAACTCTCAAGGAGGCAACCCGTTGCTTGGTCAAAGAAAACCTGAAAGCTAATAAACTTCCAAAAAAAGAGATAAACCTGAAGTTGAATGGAATTTGCATGCCAAATGCCATGGTGCAAAAAATCAGCTACTTTTTAAAGCACAAATCATGTAAAATCGAAATTTCACTTCAAATATTCGATTCCAAGGTGTTTGATATCTACAAGTGTAGAGAAAAACGAGCGTAAAATAAATAAACGGCTTGGACCTGTAAATTACTAATCGTATTGAATTCGTCGAGTATCTGCACTAAAATCAGTCTATTTGATGAAATTTGGCAAACTTATTTGCTAGTTCTTCTGATAAATAGTTGCACTTGGATACTATAATTTACATTTTTGTCACTCAATAACCTAGATATCTTTTTCTTGAAACGGTTCGCAGGTGGTAGGAAATAAGTGAAGGTGGATAACTCAGAATCCTTCTGTCGAGGAATTGGGATATAGCTCGGAACAAAAGAAGGGAAGGGCTCCTTAGCAGCTCATATGGATGATTAATTTAGTGACATGAAAATTATTTTCACTCCATACGCTCCTTGGTCAAGACTCAGATTGAAAGCGATAAGCACTTTACGATTTCGTCTTATTGGCTCTAAGAAAAATAATGATTGTTTTGTAATCGAAATGTTTTTAAGAAATCATGTGAAATTATTAAGTCTCCAAAACCTATTTTGCAAGGGTTATATATGTAGTGAATTTGATATTTTTACAAGTAGTTCAGCAAATGTTGCCTATCGAAGCATCTTTATCTATTGCAAGAATGAAGCATCCTGCAACTATATGACGAAAAGTCAATTATATCATATAGTGGAAAGATTAATGTGTACATATACAAATGCTTTATCTTCGGATGAATAAGATATCATCAACATAAAGCAAAGATTTAATAATAACTTTTTTCGAGAAGAATTATTCTTTGGTTTTTAAACACTATTATATTAACCTCACAAATGAATATTTGTTCCAGCCTTTATATTCTAAAGACTATTTTGTCCCTTGACCGTTTCCTCCGTTGCCCCCATTTCCGCCGTTTCCAAAGAAGCCACCGGCTCCTCCATAGCTGGCAGCTTCCCATTTTCGTCAGGTCCACCATCTGTCGTCATGCCACTATTGCCACCCCGTCCACCTCTTCCTCCCTTGCCACCATTTCCACCAAGAGCGCCGCCTCCTGCCCCACCATCTCCTCCTGATCCACCGGTTCCTCCAACACCACTTCTTCCACCGTCACCTAAGAAACCACCATTTCCTTCGGCTCCTCCAGCTGCGCTGGATCCGCCTTCAGCAGTAGTTCCTGAGCCTCCCTTTCCTCCTAATCCACCGTTTCCTCCAGCTCCACCTCTTCCACAATTACCAAAAAACCACCAACTCCACCAATTCCTCCAGCTCTTCCTGCTTTACCATTTCCGACTTGAGCGAAGAGCCCTGTTCCACCATCTCCTGATCCACCTTTTCCTCCAGCTCCACCTTTTGCGCCGTTACCAAAGAAGCCACCAACTCCACCAATTCCTCCAGTTCCTCCTGTTGCACCATCTCCGCCTTGAGCGAAGAGCCCTGCTCCACCATCTCCTCCTGAGATGTGCAACCCAGGTGCCTCATTCCTGTATCAAATTGCTTCTTCAAGTTCGATCTAAATATTTTATTCTCACCGAGTTTTGATGATATCATCCCCTAAATACTTCATGCTGCATGGTCAGTTGAGGTAAATCTCCTAAAGCTTTTTCGAATCTGCAACTTCCCTGAAATCATACTTTTTTCTCGGATCGAGACAATTCATTCATTCACGAAACTACAAAAGCCATAAAAAATTTGTTGAGCTTTTTATCATCAAGTTGGTGGTCTGGGGAGAGGAATGTACGTTCATTCTGTTGAAATTGGGTCCATTGCCTGTTTGATCCTTGAAAATTTCTTCTAACACTGTATTAAAACGAATAAAAAACACTTTATATTCCTCATTGAGGTCTATTCCGTTTCCTCTCAAGAATTCCGCCATAGGAATTTCTGTTAAATGGAAGAAACTTCTTGATAACATATCGTATCCTTATTTCATTGAGTAGTCAGCACTCAAGAATTTCTACATCTGAAAATTTGAAGAAACGAGATTGTCTGAATGTATCAACATCTAATTATTTTTCAATTTGAGTTTTACAAGCAGTAATATTTGTGATTCATGATCAAAAAGGCTCAAAAAAATGAGAGCACCGGCTTAAACTTTGATTGCTGTCTGCTAAAAAAAATCGATAAAATACGGGAACGCTGATCTCATCTTCGCATACGATACTTGGTTCCACGTTACCTGACGGATAGATCAGAACGATGCTTCGCTCAGGAAAAATAAGCGTCGATCTGACTTTTGTTTCAAACGAAGTATTTGAAAAGGTGTTATCTGTACAGAAGATTGCTTTAGGAAGCACTTGCAACCTTAGCTTAATATATTTTATGAAGCCTCATGTAAGGAAAAAATTCGATAATATTGATCTTCACAAATTCAAGACATTAGTTTCATAAGCAAAGTACAAGGAAGAATTAAGAAAAACCACGGTTTCTTCCTGAGTATGGCAATCTACATTAAAAACGAGAGAGAATAGATTAATTTGCTTGTTGTGTGCTTCCTGTGAAGTCTAGCAGTTTCAAATGGTGAATGTCAAACTGTTCATTTGTTGTTGAATCTCACAAAATCCACAGTCTCTTGAATATTAGTGGTGAGATTTGTATGAAATCAGATATTTTCTTTGACAAGCGTATTCATTTTTTTTTTTTGGGGGTATTTGTCACAACAAGCAAACCATGGAAGAAATCGAAAATCGAAGCAAAAGCATTTGAACATCGGCAGTAATATCTGCCAATTGGATTAAGAGGTTAAGTTTCGAAAAGCATTGAGAAATCTCTTCAGGAGGAAATAAAAAAAATTGAGATGATGCTATTGATTTTCATGAGACAAAACGTTATGTTGTTAGCTCTTAACAAACCTCTTAACGAAGTGGGACTTTTATTGATAGATGGCAAAATTTGCAGTTCGCAGAGAATCGATTTTACTGTTTCAGGAGTAGTACTAAAGACTGACTGATCAGATTTAGATCCTGTTCAAGTTCTTATTTATTTGAAGCTGAACTTGGAAATAATTAAACTCATATTTACAAATATTTTCAAGCGACCTCTCCCATTATTAGACCTCAGAATTCTTTTTCATGATTCAAAATCATGCTCATAAAGTAGTGGAGCAGATCCACCCTGATTTCTTCAAGTACGGCTATCCACTAGAAATTTTCTGCATAAAACAAATCGTGGAATCATTAACCTGCGTCATCTGCCTCGGAGTCTACCGAGACCCAGTCACCAGCATCACATGCGGTCATACCTTCTGCAAAAACTGCTTCATTGACCTCAAATCAAAGAAAAGCTCATCACCTCCCTGCCCTGATTGCAGGAAAACGATCTCTTCAACCGTAGAAACTTTCGCGATTAAGAGTTCCATTCAGAGTCAAGAGGTTAAATGTCCTTTGAAGGTCCTCAAGCAGCTCCCTTGCGATTGGACCGGAAAGCTCGATCAAATGGAAGCACATCTTGAGTACACTTGCAAAGAGATTCCACGTATAAAATTGAAAGGCTATCCACCTGAGATCTTTGTGAATCTCTCCCAAAAAGACGCTTTGATGTGCAATCTGTGCAAAGGAATATTCAGAGAGCCAGTGGTGACAGAATGTGGACATATATTCTGCAAAACTTGCATGGTTGAGCACGAAGAAAGCAGCTCAGCCAACAAAGAAGCCGGGAAAAAACTATGCCCTACTTGCTTTAAAGAATACTTAAAATATTTCCCTGTGTTTCAGATGAAGAAGATGATCACCAATGAGCAAGCAGTGTGTGTCGGTGAGATCAATGGTGTGCAAAGTACATGGAAAGGAATTGTTGAATATTGGGATATTCATCGTCAGAAATGCAAAGGAACATTTAAAGAGGGAAAAGAAAGACAAGGACCAGTGTCATTAATGGAAATAGGAGTGAGAAATAATGACGGCGGACTTATAGTCCAGGTAAATCAAGGACAAGCTCAGTCTCAAGGTCAAAATGGACAACAGCCGCAGCCACAGCCGCAAAACAATCAAGGAAGACCACCTTCTAGACATCGTATCCTTGATAGTTGCGAAGGGTGCTGTTCTGCAATAGAAAAGGCGCTTAAAGTGATTTTGATGGCTCTCTTGAAGCTAGTGCTAGCCGTATTTATATTTTTTCTTTATATGGCAGCGTTTGGATATGTACTACCCGTTCGAGACCCAGCAATTGTGATGGCGTTTATCCTTATCGCATATTCTGCTAGTAGTGGGTGGATACTCTTTTTTGGTATGGTGACGCCTTTTACCTTGATCCTCTTCATCGACGTCTATAGAAACATTGGAAATGGTTTTTTTGACAACCGCAGAAGAATAACTTACCGAGCGATGGATCTTCTTAGTATGAAATATGCTTGTTATCTTTCGACGATTGGCAGTGATGCAACGTTTCGTGATGCTACTCAGCAAGAAAAAGAGAGAATGACTAACGTTTGGCATCATCTATATTGGTGGTTAATGAAAAGCGGTATTTATATCATGACGCTCATCTGGACAGCTGTCGTGGATGAATCCAGTACGGTAAGAGAGTATGATAATTTGATTCTTGCTTGTCGGATTGTGGTTGGAGTGAATTTGGGGATGGATGTTGTGGATTATTTCTTGACATTCAGAAGGATAAGAAAGCTTCATAAACAATATAATATCTGAGTTTCGATCTATTACAAGGCTAATAGACAAGTAGACATCATCCACAGCAAAAATTAAGTAAAGTTCATACAAGTAATGGCTGAACTGAAAGACTATGTAATAGAAGTTTAATGCATAGCTGAGTTATAACCTTTTTTTGTAAAGATGCTCATTCTGATTGAGATTACTTATAATTATGGCTGTCATCCGTTAATGATCAAATTCGAAAAAAATATAATCAGTTGAACAAAAAAATAAGGAAGAGAATTTAGCTAGCGGCGGTGCTTTCCTGTTGTGCACTGGAAAATATTGTTAGAAAAGGAGGTTTTCATACAAAATAAGAACATTGATAACTCAGATCCTTACATTGATTTCTCTCAAAATCATTCCGATTTCAAGGCCAGAAACTAAATTTGAATGACACGAGTCTATTCTCTCTTATTGTTATTCACCCAAATTTAGATTTTCAAAGTTTCTTAGATTATTACAGACAATACATGAACCTGCCTAATATCGAGGTTCTCTTTCGGGTTTCTCCAACTGAAAACATTAGTAGTGGAATTGATTGAGTGTTCTCTTTCCCATAAGACATTAATCGTAGGAGATATATATAATTATAGATAGCGCTGAATTTACTTCATTCTTGATCAATTTTGTCTTCCAAATCATAGATGCAGAGCCCGGAGGCTCAATGAGCTTCTCAATGGAAGAAGATGCTTGAGTAACAGCATGCATTTGTAATAAGATTTTGAAACTTGGAAAAATAAACACTAATAAATTTCATGGAGTTGATTAGAACGGAGACAACCTAACGGGTCTCTGAATAAAAAAAAGAAGGACATGCTGCAAATCTCTTTCAAAGATAAATGAGTAGTCTTGAAAGGGCTTTATTTCTTATGTGCTTATTCGCGATTTTATTTTTATTCATCGTGTTCATCCAATCGATGCTTTTTTGATTAAATATAAGTGGAATGAAGAAAGTTACTTCTGGATATTCTATTTCCTTTGTTCATAATACATCTCCAGAAAACAATAAAACTTGTCCCTGTGTTTCATCTTCGAACATGAGAATCATAATCTATCTATTAGAAAGCTCCTCCTTCTTAAAAATTTTCCATAAATAGAATTAGTTGAGAAGTATTTGTCTATAAATAAGTTAATTGCTACACTGCTTATTGTTAATTGTCACTTTTCAGTTGACTATGAAAAAAATTAGACTTAGTAAGCTCCTGAGTTTTCAGATTTTTCCTCCCGTAAATCATGAACTTTGTTATGCCTCTCACGAGGAATCATGAGAGTAAGCTTCCTCAGGATTTCCTTTAATTAGAATTCATAAATTCTAAATTTAATTTGCGTAATTTTGAATTGCAATCCTAATTATTTTTCTTTGGTTTTCTGATGTCTTGCCATTCTCCATTCCACAAAACTGAAAAACTTCCCTTGAACTTCTACAATCAAGGCTTTCCTTCCGAGATCTTCTGCAGACTAGATAATGTCAAATCGATGGTATGTGCCATCTGTTTGGAAGTCTATCGCGATCCGGTCACCACTAATTGTATACATACATTTTGCAAACCATGCTTCGCTGTCCTTAAAGTAAATAGTCAGACCTCCATTGCTTGTCCTTGCTGCAGAGAGCAGGTCACTATGACATTTGAATCAACAATCAAGAGCTCAATTCTCAGCCAGCAGGTTATCTGTCCCGTAAATTATTTCCCGATCAAAGAGCCTTTGCGAGTCAAGAGGCACAGGAGCCACCTTCATTGTCTAATCTCCCGCAAAATCCGAAGAGAAGAGGTAATTGCTGGAGTTCCTTCCTCAAATACTGCGGTATGCTGACAGCGATAGTTTTATCAATAATTGCTGTACTTATGGCTCTAACGGTCTCGATCAGAATTACAAGTGGGTTAGAGATGACCTGGGCTTACAATCTCCTAAGGTCGATACTGCAAGATCTCATATTCACGCCCTACATCAACATGGGGATTTCGTATCTTCTGGTAAGAGGGATCGAGCAAAACAAGAAATTTAGTTTCAAAATACGGAGAGAAGTGGCGAAAGTTGCAGATGGTCATGTTTCCCAGGCTCTAAGGTTTTTTGCAAGGCTACAAAGAAGTGACTTTGATCATAATGAAGTAAAAGCCATTGATAGGGGTTTCAGCCTATTTTTTAATTATTTTCTAGCGAAAGGCACGTGCGAGTCAGCGGCAGATAGTTGTAGAACTAGTACACGATTTCTCTCAAGAGAATATTCACCGTCCAATGCCTTTGAGTCCGTCTCAAGAACTGCATAGCTCAGCTCTTCAAAGACCTGATCAAGGATTATTTCATAATACTTTTCGCATAGATTCAGCCTCCAGAATCTTTGGTCCTGGTGAGAATTTTCAAGGAAAAATTACACCAGCCCAAGGCTTAAACGCTAGATTCACTACAAACTTACAGATTCATAATGAATTCAACACTCAAAATTCTTTCATGAATTCTATGATTCAAGATCAGGATAGATCTGACTATCCGATAATCTCTAATCAACAACAAGGAATTCCTGCTACGATAAATCCGTCACAATTCAAACCTTTGAGATATGAAGGAGTGATCAATAACTCTTTGGAGGGCCAAAGAGCGGGCACTCAGCCGATAAAACAGATCAATCTTAAAATTATAAAGAAAACCCATCAAAGATAATGCCAATGATGAGATTTGTTGCTCTTTACACCAATCAAGAACAAAGAACTTTCTTTAACTCTCCATCTATGAATGTAAATGAACAAAAGGAAGAAGAGTCTATAATTGCCAAGCCAAGGAAATTGTGAACAATAAAGAAATAGAGCAACATTGATCATAAGGAGAAGAGTCTATTTTATCAAATTCTTTTCCCCTCACTTTTTCATTAATAATTAAGTTGGTATTCTATAAGCAAATACATTGGATTACCTTAAATGCTTTTACATCTAACAATATCGAAAACTTCAAAGGTATCAATTAATACTGAAGGCGTATAATGCCTTTTTTTCTTTGGCTTTGGCTTGACATTGCCCTTCTCTCAGCAGCTTTGTTACCAATGCTAGGAAATACTCTTCATTCTAAGATTTTATCGAGATAAAGTAAGACCAGGGTAAAATTAGTGATTTTAGGGTTGATATTATCACATAGAGTAAGCCTTATAAGTTTCATTAATGATATAATTCAATCTACAGACAAAGAACTGATGAAAGTATGAATCTTCGAAGCTTTTATATTAGCTTCCAAGTGAGCATGAAACCTTTTGTATGAGAAGGCTTTCGCTGTATTGACATGATTCCTTTGTAAACTTCACCTCAATCTTTTGTTCTTCATCTAGATTCTACTATAACTACGAAAAATGCTCAGTTATAAGCACGTCGGTTTAATCTAGTTCATAACTCCGGTAAAATACACGAAACTTGAGCAAATTAAAGTTATTTAACGACCGATACAGGTGCATTATCTCAAATACCCTCGCGACTAACCTCTCTGAAATTTTGCCAAATCTCCATGGTCTCCAAGAGGCAGTTCTCAGGGACCAATTAGGAAAAAAACAATTCCAATACTCTAACTATTCCAAAATTCTATCCGTCCTTTTTGTACCATTTCCATCAAATAAACCCTAACGACCCTAGTTTCTTACCATTCAGGCAGTTCCAATGAGCTCCTAGTGGTTTTTTATTCTACAGCTCATTTTCTGTTCCAAAAACCCTTATTAGATGTCCCGAAATTTAATTACGCAATATAACTCCTGAGGAGTCATAAGTGACACACTGTTTTAAATTACGTTTTATTTTGATATTGTATTTGAAACAAGGAAGTTAAAAACTTGACCTCATATTTAAAACGACCATAGAGCCCTCATAAATCATCAATGACTGACTCATTTGTAAAAGACAAAGACTCTGTCTCAGAAGGACAGTTGTTCCGACAAACAAAAAAATGGGGATTTTTAGCTCTCCTCTGTCTATCTCAACTCGGCCAACTTTATAACTCTCAAGCGATTCCGACTCTCCAAGTTCCCATGGAAAAGGAAATGGAAATGGATGACGTGAAATACAGCTACTTGGTTATCGCTGAAACGCTGCCCGGATTCATAGCTCCATTGTTCGGAGGCTATCTTGTCGATTATTTCGGTGCATCGAAGAGTTTCATCACCACAAACTTATTCATCATCATCGGGCAGGCTATCTGTACGTTGGGCGCGTATCAGAAAAGCTTATTTTTGTTCATCATCGGGAAAATGATGTTCAATTCTGCGGCTGAAGCCGCTCAGCTGGCCAGATCAAAGATCGTCCGGATCTGGTATATCAATAATGACGTTGGCAGAGCGCTAGGCGCTGCTGTGGTCATGCAGACGATGGCTGTCATCGTTTGTGACTTGGTCTATCCGAATCTCTATACATTAACACAATCTTTAGGATTCCCATTCCTCATGGGAGTCTTCGTTTGCATCATCTCAGCGTTTTTCTGTTTGAGATGCGTCACCGTCCATAAGCAGCTTCTTAGGCTCGAAGGAGGTGCTTCCGCCCTGAATGAAGGCAACGAAGCAATTTCGTTCAAAGTCATTGCGAAATTCCCAAAGATAATTTGGCTATTGCTAGCAGCCGCAAGTTTCGGAGTTGATGCCTTCATTATTGTGAAACTCTACCTCAGTAAATGGATTCAAACATCCTATGATTTCTCTATCGGCGAAGCCGGCGCGTTCCTCGCGTTCTCGAGCATTCTTACCGGCGTTGCGACACCGGTAGCAGGAATTCTGACCGATAGATACGGAAAACTACCGCTGTTTTTGATACTTTCGATTGGTTTGATCCAAGCGGGAGTTGCCTCTCTCATCATCTTGCCGACATGCGTCCATTGTATGTTACCTGCGATTCCTGTGGCTTTCCTCAGCATGGGACTCGGTCCTCTGTTCATTGCTGGATATAGCGCGCTGGTCAGGATAATCGATGAGAAGGAGCTGGGTATGGCTACTGCGTTAATTCCTGTAGTTATTTCGGCAGAAGTCATAGTGTTGGTTCTGATCTCTGGACGAGTGGCAGATGCGACGTTTGCGTCTAGCGGCTACACCTGGGTGTTTACTTTGGCTTTGATAGTTGGAATGATAGGTATAACGTTAGGGTTTATCGTACAGGCGGCTGACACGAGAGGAGACAAAAAATTACAAAGCAAAAACAAGGCTCAGTCAATGCTGGAGTTATCTGCCACTCAGACTGAGATATCGGACGAAGGAAGCGAGAGATCGGAGGTTTAGTGCTTAGCAAGAGAGGGCTTGTTGGTTATTTAGTGAAAACGTAACAAATTTGAATATTTTAGGTAAGCAACAGTTATGATGAATTAGTTTATTCTACTGTGCTTATTTCGTTTTGCAGAATAGTATGAAAGGAATTTATATCAGCTCTATCACTAAATAGTATCCATAAAATA
>ENA-UOTZ01000901-UOTZ01000901.1-compost-metagenome-genome-assembly--contig:-NODE-901-length-23269-cov-13.071447_pt1 | contig 23269 bp, 15 predicted proteins | sample MGYA00238144_ERZ746983 | MGnify/ENA primary metagenome ERZ746983 (study PRJEB28759, sample SAMN06268863) | compost metagenome | isolation source: single cell | place: USA: California, Emeryville, Joint... | reverse complement strand
GGTGATGATAATTTAGCATAATATGCCGGAGAAACCTGACTATTTAACAACGATTCTTTCCACATCAGACATAAAGTTCCCATTAGAAACTCCGTGATCGAATCACGAAAATGAAATAGAATGGGTTATTAACCAAGAAAAGTAGCATTTTGAGATTTTCTATTAAATGTAGAGGAACCGCCAAGACCCTAATTTTTATTGTTCAGAGTTTAACGCAGAATGCATCTTTGGTATTTTTGAGCCGCTTTAATAATTAGAATTAATTCAAAAATTTTATTGATAAAAATGTTGGGCTCTTCTCAAAAAAAGTTCAAAGATCTTGAAGTGGAGTTAATGGACACTGACAAGACTCTTCTACAGCAAGAGAGCGTGCCCAAGTTACCTCCAACGACCGCAGATGATACAACAAAGTCAATTCGGAAGGGCATTTACCTTCGTGTCCTCTCTGCTTTGTGTACGCTTATCTTTTATGCCTTTCGGAAGCTCCTACCAGACGTTTCATCGATGCAGTACACGTTTGATAGAACTGTTTGCTGTATCATACTGATGTCGATTTACTTCTATTTCACCAAGCAATTCCATGCGGTCAAGAGTTCCTTTGAACGCAAAGCTGCATATAATTCAATAATTATGACCTTCGCTGATGTTGCCTCCGCTGTCGCCATGATGAGCCTACCTGTCAGCGAGATAGCCACCATTTTTTCAACTATGACTATCTTCAATGGCATCATCGGTTCGTACATACTGGGAGAACCTTATTTACGAATTGAAAGAATTCTCGGCGGTATCAGTTTCTTTGGTGTCTTTCTGATTGTTCGACCACCTTTCATCTTCGGCTCTGAAGGAGCGGCTGAAGACGCACCTGCTGGCTTGTTGCCACGATACCTAGCGGGGGTTCTATTGCTATGTTGTGCGATGATATATTCATTCTTACAGATCCAAATGAGAGAAATGCAAAAAAGGATGACGTCATTTCTGGTTGTCTATTACTTTTACATTGGAGCTGCGGTTTTGCTTGCATTCTATTTCGTTCTAATAGAGTCACGTAAAACATTGACTCTGTGGGAGCTCACCGTGACTGTTGGAGCTTCTGTGTTTCATGTGGCCAATCTCATTCTGCTCGCTCAGGCATTGAAGCTTATGAAACCTACCCTTGTCGGTCTTGTCGGGTATTTAAATCTTGTGATTTCGCCGGTGATTGACTTGGTGTTCTTTGGGACTCTCCCTTCTATATACACCGTACTCGGTGCTATTTTGATTGTTGGAAGTTGTGTGAAGCTCTTGTTAATGAAATCTAAATAATAATGATTACATGCATCTACATTATTGAATAAGCCCTTAGGATGATGCTTTGTTCCCCAGAGAAAGCTAGGTTTATCAAAGAACTCTTTAGAAGTCGTCATTATTTGTTTCTCAATTCATGATAAAAAAATGGAATTGTTTCATCACAAAGTTTGAAAATGAATTCGCATCAATATAGAGAAATTTACGAATATTAATTGATAATCTCTGTTTAATACATAACATTTTTGGAATTTTCATGGTTACCATCTCAAAAGTTAAGATTTGCGAGAAAAATGCGGTTTTCTCATTTATAACATAGTAGTCTCTGATATTTCTTTTGTAGGTTATCGAATTCTACTTTGTTTTCTAATTATAGTGAATCACCACCGCATGGATAGAAAACCATACACAAATAATTGTTAATCAAAACTCTTTCTTCGAAATTTGCTCAATTTCTTTTTTATCTTGAATAATTTAAATTCTTCTCACGAAAATTTCTGCTGTTCTTAATTACCAAAAATAGAGTTACAACAGCGCTCATAAAACTAAGTGTAAAAACTTTACTTTTCAACGCAAGATATATACTGAGCTCGAAAAGAGCTATTTGGCATCTCAGTCTTTCCGATGTGTTTACTTCTATTAACGTTTGAGTGTAAAATACCCCGCTTCAAATCTGAAATTGTGTCTACATGTTGATAATTGTTGTATAAAAGCCACAAACAAAGTGCTACAATAGGAAATAGCAGATATTCTTTCCTCTAGGCTAAAGTGCAAGAATCTTATGAAAATATTTGTTTTTTATGCTATCGCTTATCATAGGATTAGAAAGGAAGAACTGCGCTCAAGGTAGAGAGTCTTCTAGTTTGTGAAAAATTGAGCCTTGACACTTGCTGATTTTCAGGACGTTTGTCATTAAATAAATTCCTCCTAAACCTGAAACCTCCCATTGAGAAATTAAAAATAGACAAATAATTTTCTTTACAAAATGCTGGGACTCTCACGCGATCCGAAAGAAATTGAACTCAAGCTGCTAAGCAAGAAGCACAGCTTTCTCAAAGTTAGCCTTCACGACGTGAGTGTCCCAATGGAAATTGTGAAACGAAAGCCAATGCGCATCGGCATTTATATCCGCATTCTCGCTGGATTATGTGCTTTGGTGTTTATTTCCTTTAGAAAACTCATTCCTGATGTATCCGGGATGGAATACACCTTTGATAGAGCTCTCTGCAGTCTAATCCTGCTGAGTATCTTCTTCTATTTCACAAAGCAGTTTGGCTCGGTGAAGACCACATATGAGCCAAAAGTCCTCCTCATTTCAGCAGGAGGATGCTTCTGTGACACCATCTACTTTATTGCAGTGCTGAGCCTCCCGATCAGTGAAATGGTCACGATCGTTTCAACGATAGCCATCTTTAATGGTATACTCGGCTCTTATCTACTGGGAGAACCTTATTTAAGAATTGAAAAAATTCTTGGCGCTATCAGTTTTTTGGGCGTTTTTCTGATTGTTCGACCACCTTTCATCTTTGGATCTGAAGGAGTGGTTGCAGACGCACCTACTGGCGCGCTACCACGGTATGTGGCAGGACTATTAGGGCTGCTAAATGCGGTCGTAGGTTCATTCATTCAAGTCTCTCTCAGAGAAATTCAAGCAAGAATGCCTCCGTTGATAGTCACGTTTTATTTCAACTTAGGATTCGTGACTCTTCTTGGCGGGTATTTTGTGATGTTTGGCTCTCATAAAACGCTGAGCTTTCATGAAATTACTATGATAATTGGATCGTCTGTGTTTCATTTAGCGAATTTCTTCCTCATAGTCAAGGCACTACAGCTTGAAAAACCATCCGTTGTTGGACTTGTAGGGTACACAAATCTAGTGTTCTCTCCGATAATCGACTTGGTTGTCTTTGGAACTTTGCCATCCTTCTACACTGTGCTTGGTGCTTTATTGATCGTTGGAAGCTGCGTGACACTGTTATTAATGAGATCTTAATAGGTATGTGATAGGTAAGTTTGTCTTCAAGATATTAAATTATTGATATTGATGTTGCTTTCTCTTATTCATGAGTATTAACCATATAACAAAAATACTAAGGTTGTTATCATTTGTCTATTGAACACATTTCATTAAATCCGCATGCAAACGATTTTTGAGAGATTGATAAACTTTCAGAAGCGATAAAATGAAAAGAAGCTGGATTTTCTGCGTTTCTGCGTGCGATCTTATTAATTAGATGATGCAAATAGTTTCAGAAATCAACTTAGCGATAAATAGACTTTCATAAAATGAGAGCTAAAATTTATTATCTGAATTAGAAGTTCAATGAAATTTTACTTTTAAATAAGCAAATTACTACTATAATTTCTCTTTGAATCAATGTTGTGGCGTTCTCCACTTTAAAAAGATAAATAAGAACTTAATGATGAATATTTTTTAATTCTCTCTCTCTAGTTATTCATGCTGCGCCGATTTCAGATAGAAGTGTTGTATCACCTCATCCAGCACTAACTTGAAAAACCCCAGCGCCATATTCGGGAGCCCGAATCCAAGCAGCAACGTACTAAGTTTCCAATTCAATTCCCTTTCATTCATAATGGACAAACAAAACACAAAAACCAGGACAAATTCATAAAGCGCTTTTTTGTTTTCAAGTGCGAGAGAAATTTTCATTTTCCAGCAGTCGAAGGCCATAATTACCACTCTAATAGCAAGGATTCCCAGCAAAGAGGCTACTTGAGTATATCTCATCAATTCGGTTTTGTAATACACAGAGTTAGCGTCAAGTGTTGAAAGAAGCACACGCATATTTTCTGCAAGTAAATAACAGACTAACATACTCAATGCCTGAAAGATGCCATTCCATAGATTGACATAGCTCTGAGAAAGGCTCTGATTGAGGATCGAATCAAAAGGAGGAGAGCAAGTACTGTTATTATTGTTTCTGCTGGAAGGCAGACACTCTCGAGAGATATTTCTTCCCAAGCTTAGAATCAAAAAAAATTTTATTGTCTCTGAAATCGGTATTCCCAGAAGCATGGACGCAAGCAAGAAGATGAGTTGAGGGATACTGGAAACTTTGCTCATTGCAGCTGCTTCTAGTATGTTTTTGGAGATTGCTCGGCTTGTTTTTATTGCTTCCACAAGCGTGGGAAAATTATCATCTAACAGAATTACATGAGCAACATCTTTGTTAGCTCCCGTTCCTGATCTCCCAAGTGTCACGCCAACATCTGCCTGCCGAAGAGCTGGACAATCACTAACTCCTGCACCAACAGCTATCACAGTATGACCCATTTTTTGGTAATTATCAACCACAGCTAATTTCTGTGATGGAGTCAATCTGACGAAGATTACTTGGGGTTTGTCTAACCATTCTGTCACTCTTTCACTTTCGCCTAATTATGAAATCAATTTCGAGGGGTGAAATTTATTTTGAGGAAAACTCTTACCATATTCGAGGGCTTGCTTTAGCATGTCTCCATGGATTACAATAGCTTCACTTTTTTCCATTGCTTCGTCCAGGGAAATATTTTGGGCATTCATTATTTCATTGACAGTCACAACTCTCTCGCTAATGATTCCTAGTTCCCTGGCAAATGGAGTTGCTATTAGATGAGTGTCACCAGTTGTCATGACGGTTTTAATTCCGAGCCTTTTACATGCGGCAATGGCTGAATCAATGTTATCTCTGTAGCATTACTAATGAAAAACCGAAAGCACAGGTGTATGAGTTTTACCTTGGAGGATCTCTTAGAGTAATCATACCACAAAACGAAAATTTATTTAGAGGAAAGTTGGCGTCAAATGGAGTTGTGCAATTAAACTTGAATCCTTCAGGATAGTCGTTTCGAGGGAGAGGATATTTTGCGAATGCCAGCAAACGTTCTCCTTTCTTCACTCTCGCTACCAAAGTCTTTTCAATGTCATGATTCCATTTCTCATCAATAGGAAACAGCTCTCCGTTGATTGAGAAATGTGAGCACATAGAATTTATTTTTTCTGGTGGTCCCTAGCATTAGTGGAGATGTAATATAACCACCTTATTTCTTGGAGTTACCATGATAAAAATACAGTAGTCAGAGTCATCGGTGCGATATTTAACAATCTTCACAATATATTTGGTCGCAGCGGTGAATGGCAAGGATGCTACAACAGGATGTTTTGCTCTTGTCAACTTAACATCTTCAATCGGCTGGAAAAATCTTATCATCGCAACTTCGGAGACTGTTCCAGTTGCTGTTCTGTCAAGACATAGTTCTTGAGTAGAGTCTTCTTGAAAAACCGCATCGGAACTAAGAATCGCCGCCTTGTGTAAGTCTTGGAAGCCTTGGCTTTCAATATCGTACTCGTATTTGAAGTGTAGTCCCATCTTTTGGCGATTGTGTCCTTTTTTCAACTCTCGATTATACCACAGATGAGAAACAGTCATTCTATTTTCTGATAAAGCACTCATCTTCTCTGTACAGATAACTGTAGCGGCAGCTAATTTCTCAATGATAGACAAATTGTTTATGAGGAGAGAGCGCTTCAAAAGAACAGGAGCTGCACGAGACATCCCCAAGAGAAGATTCCAAATCATTTTCGGAGACAGCTCTGAGCTGAACATCAGAATTCCGAGAAGGAGACTCATAAAAAATCCGTATCCAGCCAGTACCAAGCAGCATTGGAATGCCATAATTGAGATTAAAGCCCAAAGTTTTGCAACATTCGATTCTCTTGCCAACAAAGAATCTGATTCTTCATGTGGGAATCCCCCTAATGCCGCTGCCAGAGAGGCAATGGCTGCGAACAATGTACGATCGCCAGTGAAAACAACAATTCCCCTTCCCTCTCCTTCTCTACAGGTACTACCCATGAAACATAAATTCATGGATTCCATAGGACTGTCTTGGTGAGTGCATTCCTGAGTACGCGACACTAGGTCTGTTTCTTCAGTGAAGGCAGAATTATCGATTTTCATCTCATTTGAATCGAAAATTCTGATATCTGCTGGTATTCTGTCTCCCGCTCTGATATGAATAATGTCTCCAGGTACAAGCTACATGGAATCAATTATGTCAAGCCAGGCTAAGTTACTCTACTTCTGATTCCAGAATCGTTCTTCGCATTCCATCGCGCGTGCAGAGAATCTGCGCAGGCTGTCGAATTTTTTTCTTCAAGGATTTCCTTTTCTCCACTAAAATAATCGCGATCGAGTAGAGTACACCGCATCCCAAGAGGAAAATAGCTCCAGCAAACTGTATTACAGGTAGATAAATCACTTTTTCGGTAAGTGAGAGTGTTTACTTGAAAAATATCAGAGCTGGTCATTCTGAAGTAGAGGATAGAATTTAGCAAACTACCAATTAAGAAGGCAAGCGGAATGGGAGTCATGCAAGCTGAAAAGAGGCTGGAGATTATCAGTAGCTTGGGAGGAGATAACTCGTTGGGTCCAAATATTTCGAGTTTGTGCGCAGCCTGGGCTTCAGTAAGGCCATTATTCAAATCAGATTCTAATCTTGCCGCCAGCTCATTTAAATGAATGCTATGTTCATCCTATATTTCAAGTTATACAATGTTTTTCCAGCAATATTGGGAGGTGTTTACCACAAAGTTCATCATTTGTTTAAATTTCTGATCAAAGCTATCAATTAAATCACTCACGTGAGAGACTAATTAACTCTGAATAAATATCTTATGATGTAATTTTCGCTTCAGAAATTCACTTGGAGTCATATTGTCAGGAGAGAGTGAACAAATCAAAAACTCAACAAAGAAAACAGTTTTAGTGCCATAATGAGCAACCAGTATTCAAATTTTCTTTCTTCTGGGATGCAAGTATCTGGAAGACCAAAGCATCGTAGATGAGTATTAAGTCGCTTGTTCTTCGGTGTATCAATATATAACCAATCCTGTGTTCACTGGTAAACTCAGCTAATCTTCTTGCAACAAGCGACTGTGTGATTTATCAATTTAGGAATCTCAAAACGAATATTCTTTAACAACTTTGATTAGGAGTTTTTGAAGCTTTAATTTTCTCAAAATAACATTTCTTTGAGAGTCAACTGACTGGTTGTTTTACTAAAGACAACGAAAAATAGTAAGGTATCAGCTAAAAAACAGCGATAAATAGGAATCAAAAGTTGCAAAAGAGCTAGCTGCTTGAAGCCTGAATTAGCTGTTAACAGAAAATGAATCATCTGATTAAAAGTTAGTAACCATTGGACAACTCATGGCTTTCTTTTCACTTAGATTTAGTTCAAGATGATTACCTACATGTCATATTTGCACCAATTTATTCCAGGATTTAGGTATAGGTTGTTTGAAATTTTGATGGCCAAAAAAAGAAAATTGAATATAATGATAAGTAGAGGAATAATGGGATGTGAAAGTCGAAGGACTGCCGCGAACGAGTGATTTATTTCATCTTTTTTACTTTTGGAATGATATTAGGGAGATTGGAATCTATTTTCTGATCATTCACATTTGATACGTGTGAATTTTTTTTGAAATTTGGTAAAACGGCTTCTGACGTAAAAATTAAGAGTTTTAATCAGTGGTGGATAGATTTATCTTGAGCTGCTCACGAAGTTTGAAAATTAAAGTTTGTTTTATTTTGCAACAATGCTGGGTCTCACACGAAATACAAAAGAAATCGAGCTGGAGCTAGTGTACAAGCATAGTTCTTTCAAATTCAGCCTGAATGATGCCAGTCTTCCAATAGAGCCGGTGAAACGAAAACCAATGCGTATTGGCATTTACATCCGCATCATAGCCAGTTTGTGCTCTCTTGTGTTCATTTCTTTTCGGAAGCTGATTCCCGAAGTCTCAGCAGTGCAGTACACGTTTGATCGAGCCTTCTGCAGTCTTATACTGCTAGCCCTCTATTTCTATTTCACTAAGCAATACGAAATCATCAAAAAAACTTTCGAACCCAAAATCGCAATTATTTCTGCAGGAGGATGTATTGCTGATGTTCTTTATTTCGTTGCCATATTGTCCCTGCCGATTAGCGAGATGGTTACCATTGTTTCAATGGTAGCTATCTTTAATGGCATTATTGGTTCCTACATACTGGGAGAATCTTATCTAAGGATCAAAAAAATACTTGGTGCTGTGAGTTTCTTGGGAGTTTTCTTGATTGTGCGACCGCCTTTTATTTTCGGATCTGAAGGAACTGCTGAAGACACTCCGACAGGCTCAATACCACGATACTTCGCAGGATTGATCGCATTGGGTTGTGCAGTGGTTTATTCATTGATTCAGGTCCAGCTCAGAGAAATCCAGGCCAGGATGCCTCCGTTTGTAGTGGCTTTCTATTTCAATTTGGCGTATGTAATTCTTCTTGGGACTTACTATGTGGTGACAGGCTCACATGAAGCACTAAACTTTCATGAGCTGACAATGATAATCGGATCCTCTGTGTTTCACTTGGCCAATCTCATTCTACTTGCCAAATCTCTTCAATTGGAAAAACCAACTATTGTTGGGCTTGTCGGATATACGAGTCTAGTGTTCTCTCCGATGATCGACTTGGTTGTATTTGGCAGTTTTCCGTCAATCTACACTGTGCTTGGAGCTACTCTGATAGTTGGGAGCTGCGTAAAGCTCTTATTAATGAGATCTTAATCATAGATACGATTGCATAAAATTCTTATAATAGGTAGCTTGATGAAATACCACTTTCAAAAGACGCTTAAGGTTCTAGCCTTATTCGTTTTCAATTTAGATTCAAATGTCGTCCAGCAAATTATTCTTAACATCCGCATTATCATTATCAAAATCATTAGGAAATCCAAAGATTAGTCCATGAGTTAGCAGAATTCGTCTGGAACATCATATTCCAAGATTTGCTCTCAATGCTCAAAATTATTCCGTCGAAAAATTAAATTTGCAAAATGCTTTTGCTTGATAATCGGGTTTTGAAATGATCGACGGAAGTCAATCTGAGAAAGAAATTATCTTGCAGTTTCATTGATATAAATTTCATCTCAGCATCAATTGGTCTAAGGCAATGTCCGCATCACATATATCTTTAGAAGTACACTTGTGATAAGAATAATAATCTATTATCAGAAATTTTGTATTTTTAATTCAGCCCTACCTATCATCCCAGCCAATTGATACTGGCATTTCTCGTCTGGGCCTTTCATGCTGCTTCTATCTTTGCGAGAAATAGTCAGCATTCGAGTCTCATCCAAGATGCTTTAAATTATGTATAGTAATTCATTCAACATAGGTATCTAAGCAATGATGAGTGCTTTTTTTGGTACTTAGTCGGATATCCTTTCTGTCCATCTTTAGAACTTGTTGCGAGATCTGCATTTGGTGTAGGTTATTGATAAGAGGGAAATTTGATTGCCGAATTCCAAATCTATAATACAAGTTTTAAAAGGGAATTAGAGCGTAAAACATGAAAATTACTTCAGAGCTCATCCAGAATGCAAATCAAAAGCTTAACCCACTCAAGCAGAGAGAACTCGACCTGAAAGGTGAGTATTTGGACCCTTTCAGCTGTTTCATCCACTATTCAAGGCTACAAAATCGCATACATTGAAAACATGGGTGCAACATTAGATTTTTTCGACATGATCGACCTCAGCGACAACGAAATCATTAAATTGGGCAATTTCGCTTACCTCCAAAAGTAAACAATCTGACCTTTTCAATCATTTCTTTCTCCTCTCTGGTCTGTGCCTTGCATCATGATAACATATTCAATCCTATTGTTATAATAAGGTTGACCTCACTGGTCGTAAATAACAATCGTATTACTAAGATCCAGGACCTATCGGACAGTTTGCCGAACCTTGAGTCTTTGATGTTGGCGAATAACAGAATAAGTGATTTGAGCGAAATCAACAATTTGTCTAATTGCAAAAAACTCATTAGGCTAAATCTCTTGGGAAATATTGTAACACAGGTAATCACATTGATTAATGCCGATTGAGCGGACCTAACGAAATATGTTTGAATGATAGGCTAAAAATTATCGCCTCTTCGTAATCTCAAGGATACCTTCCCTCAAGTCCCTTGATTTCCAAAAAGTCAAAAAGAAAGTAATTACCTTGGTTAAATGCATTGAATTTTTATCGCTCGAACCTAGGAGAGAGAAGAAGCTCAGGAGCTCTTTGGAAAAGAAGCTGATGTCAAAGCTGAAGTGGCCAAGGATACGTTTTCTAAAGAAAAGCTGAAGGTGCGTTTTAATTTTTTTGGCATAGAAGTTATAAATTTGTTGGTTAGATGAATATTGAAGGAATTGCAACGATGGAAGAATTGAATAAGATGGAAAAGCTTGTCGATAGCAAACTTAAACAGAAAACTCAATAAAAATAGCTGATTCCATTTGTGATAAGCTCCTTTACGATTCAGACGGTGCGAATTGAACTGTTTTCTCGTATTTTTTCGTAATTTTGGTTTCATACGGCCCATACCGACTACAAAAGATATTAATGCGAAAAATTAACAATAATTAAATCTAATGAGTTGATTATCAGGACACTAATAGCTCCTCTAGCCTTATAAGAGGAAAGGCTGATGAATTTCATAGGATTTGACTCGATAAATGATAGAATAATGGCATATCGCGCACAATTCATAATGTGAATTAATGGGGGTTAAGATTAATCATAAATAATATATAATGTTTCCTGGCTTTCGCCTCGAATAATAGATAATAGCGGTAATTCATCTTGGAAAAAAACAAGATGAATAGCCTTCTATACTCACACACTTAGCCCGCTACTGCATGTTTTTAAGATAAGTAAATTTGGACGGGTTTTGGACCCTTCTTAATATCTTGAACCTGTACTTCAAGAGAATCGCTCTTTGGTTCGATTTGCTGCTAAATATCCAATTTAAAGCGAAATCTCTTACGAAAATCTCGCAAAGAGATCGAAGAACGATCTTGATTTTTCCAACTTCATCAGTATCCTCTGCAGAAGGGAGAATCATCTCTCGGAAACTTCCAATGCTGTCGATTCGTTCCTTGTAGTTGATCACAAACTTCTTGAAATTGTCGAATGAAATATGATGGGAAGCAAGTAACTCTTCTCGGTACGGCCTAGCAAGGTCAGTCAGTGCGAAACCCGACATCGCTTTTCCGTAGTTTTTCACGACGTTTTTCGAGTCTTGCTTCATCCTTCGCTCTTCTCTGATCGCGAAGTCTTCAGGGTTAAGATTTCTTGTCTTCCTTGAGCTTGGTTTTGCTGTGCTTTCTTTGTTCTTTTTTCTTCTTCGAGAGATACTTGTAATCTCTTGCGAACTAGGCGCATCAGAGATCACAATGACTTTCTCGTCAGGTGATTTCTTCCCTGTGAAGAGTTGTTCTTCAAGCTCTTCTGGCTTTGAGAGAAACTTCCCGTTCTCCATCGTTTCGTATTGACTGTGGCAGTCTTCTTCGTCAATAAAGTGTTTTCTGAGGAAATCTATCTTTGGAGAGCCAAAGCGATCGCGATTCATCATTCCGGGAAGCATTATCTTAAACGAGTCTTGGGAATCACGTGGCACCTTGCATAGCCGGTCTTTGTCTTCAGACTCCACTAAAGGAGAGTCCATGCTCATGTTTCTTATGAGATCTCTGGTTGTGGTTAACGGGAATGGGTTGTTGATAGGCAGGTCTGGCTCTAGGATCATCTTAGACCTGTGTGAGAAGCATTCACCGGGTGTCTCGGCTACTTCTTCGAAGTAATATGAGAGGTCCTGAAAATTGGAATTCAAAAGATGAGAAGACTCATCGGTGGAACAGCTATGAGAATTGACAACTTGGGGCGCGTGGAAATAAGAATTCGGTTGAGCTCTGCGATTGAACTCGTTTGATTGGGCAAAATCATTGTTTCTGTTATTTTTTGGAGGGAACATCGCCTTAGTGGGAAAAATTCGCGGGAATAATTTCAATTTATCAAATTGCGAACTAAATTTGGATTGATAATACCGGCTCCATTTATAAAAATTAGAATTAGATGAATATAGTAATGCTAACTGATCGACTCCTATCTGTATTTAAGAGTAATTGTGCGTAGGAAGCCGAAAAATAAAGATAAACTTTCCTCAAAACTGGAAGAGGAATGAAATGAGAGCATTTGAGATTGATTAAATAACAATACTTTAGGCTATTATATAACTTTTCGCAGAAAAACTTTAAAATGTTTCCGATTAGTTTTCTCTGTTTGATTACGTTGCATTATAAGTCAGTAGTAGCTGAAGCTCGCGGCTTTGGATCCTGAAACAAGAGGAAATCACAGTTTAGCTCCCTCATAAGAGTGATATCCTGAGAATTTGGAATGAGATCAATTTAACACAATTGAAAGAATGATGATTCATTAACTTCCCTATGAATATCCATGCCAGCCGTTGTTTCTCCAAATAAAGCAGGTTACAAATAGTTCAATTCAGTAAATAAGTATTTCGGGAAGATTTGAATATGATTTAAAGTACTATCGTTGGGATTCTTAAATATTGAATTGAACTTTGTTGCCACCCTGCTTTCTTTGCTGTAGTGATTCAGTTGCAGATTAAATGTCATAATCCCTTGTCATCTTCGTTGACCTCAAGACTCAGGCAAAATGGATATCATTAAAATTCATTAATTCTGAATGCCACATTCATGTAATTGGTGGCGTGCTATTGTAATGATATTAGATTTGTTTTGATATCAGTAGACTTTTGATCCTCAGAGAAAAATCTTCATGTGAATACTAAAATGAAGGAATGTGTTTGATAATAGATCCTTCGCTATCTTACCTTTAATGTATTTCCTCATTTGATGAGAATTGCAATTTGGATCCTCCGCATTCCACGCTGCTAAACGGTTCCAAATTTTTTATCAACTGGAGTTTGATATGAGATAAGATTCGAAATAACAATAGAACTCGAATTCACTGAAATATAAATTCAGAAACTACGAAAACTCCTCCAATGGATCAACAGATAGTTCAATCTTAGGTTACTACTTAATTATAACTAGCGAGTATTGACTTGCGTATTAGAGGACCACAAAATTTTCATTCAATTGCATCATGTTTAGTCAATTAATGGAATGATGAATTAATCCGGTAAGGCATTCCCACAGCAACATAAATTTATCACAAATTAGAAGCTTTTAGTTACAAGAGACCTCTAGACTATACAAGGACCCATCTTAAGTTAGTAAATGATATATCAACTTGTTGCTTGAGTAAAGTAAACAAAGAGCGAATCACAAAAATTAAATTGTTGTGAAAAATAATTAGTGATTGAGTAGATAAGATACTTTTAAGTCTCGTTCTAAAGAACTCGTGGATAGCCATTGTTATTATTATTTAGATTATAGAAGCATCGTTTAAAATCTTTGGCCATTCATATCAGCGTTCGGTGCTTTTGACTTTGACGCCATTGTGAACAAATTCATTTTAAGTGTCGAGCACCTGTCTCTGTCTAATTTTCGCTTTTGAATTAATTCGGTTTGAGGAGGCCGATCCAACTCCATTTTCCTATTGTTCACGTAGTTATGTCGGAAGTTTTCATCAATCTCCGTTCCAATAGGCTTTGATGCGTTTCCATTCTTAGATAAGGTAGATTATAATAACTATTGAGATAGGAATAGTTACAGCCATCATCCAAGAGTGAGTTAGCGCCTCGAACGGAGAGAATCGCTTCTTGAAATCTTTTTGAAGGAGTTTTAATATTAAATCTTTGGCTTCCGAGGACACAGACTCCCAGCATTTGTCTTTAAATTCGATTTTCGAGGCTTTGATCTCCTCGATTAAGTCATCGAGCCTAAAAAAATTCACTCGTTCAAAACAATGAAAAAAATTAATTTTTTGCTACTCATCAGCTTGAAAAGGATGCCTTCCGCACAACATCATGTACAAAACGATGCCAGCACTCCACATATCTACAGCTTCACTAAAGTAGCAAGTTGTGAGCAACGTCAAATTCATTAAACACTGGATTTACGTGTACTCGAGGTCTTCTAAGACTTCTGGAGCTAGGAAAGACACTGTTCCTGTGTAGGTCCACATCTTTATGTTCTGTTTCGAGAACGCTGAATATTCCCATGTACTTTTCTCATGGAATTTCGAGACGTTAAAATCAGTTAATTTCAGCATGGAATCTTTGTTGGGAAAATTAGGCGTTGAAATTTTTTCCGAAGCAGCATTCTCAAGTTACCATCTGTTATGAGGATATTATTGGGCTTAATATCGCGGTGAACGACTCCATGTTTATGCAAAAACTGTATCGCCAGAATCAGTTGCCGGAAAAGGTTAGCAGCAACAGTTTCTGAGAATATAATCTCATAAGAGATGCGAAATTTATCCCGAGCTTACCGCTATATTGGCCATCACCGCAGACAGAGTCTAGCAATTCTGTTCCTTTCACATATTCCATGATAAAATAGATTTTATTTTTCACACGATCGATATAAAGTTTATGAGCTTGAACAATATTTTTATGCTTGATCGTCCTTCTGTTTAAGAACTCTTTTCTAATCTGCATTTGAGATAAGCGCATTGAATAGTTTCAGTTGCATACCAGCACTTCAAGCTCTTCATCTCCGTTTGTATTAATCATCTTTGCCGCATACTCCTTTTTTGTAGCTTTACATATGCACCGCTTGACTATCGCCGAGACTCCTTGTCCTAGTTTCTCGCACTCTTGATAAAAATCCTTGAAATTGCCAAAGATCTCGTAAACATGATCTCCCAAGTCTATGATTTTTTCAGCCAGGTGGTTTTTGTTTCGACCTGGTTTAAATAGAGCGGCTTTAAAATTCGTCTATGTTAGAGTACACTACCTAGTCCATCCATCACGAGGCTCCTGGGGACCACGATCGCCCTCTTCTGCTGCAAAGACATTTCAGGACAACTATTTGTGAACTTTGGCTTGAGGTTTTCTATCTCACGCCCCTCGGTCTCATCGATATGACTATCTTCATGAGGAGCTATAGAAATGATAAATCCATCTAAATAATTTTTCTAACCAGTTCCGTTGTCTGTTGGCAAGGTAGTGTGCGAGAAGCTTTGTTTCGAGATGCTAAAGGCAGAGTCACCTTGAAAAATTAGGCCTAAAATTTGTAAAATTAGAGCTTATAGACACTGCGCTGAATTGCCTTTTAAGCTGGCTCTGACGTCGGTGAGGTTTGCACGCCGAGCCACACAGGGACCTGTTGTTTGAGCGGTGCTGACTTTACTACTGTTTGGGCTTAACATATTGGAATTGCTAAGAAACGCGATTTACTCCGAGAGACTTTTGAATTGAATCGAAGCCGAATTCTCCAACATTAATGGACTTCAGTTGTTTCTTGACGACATAAAATTTATATAACTAACTACAATGGCATCAAATTACGGACAAACTCTTGCTTTTAAGTGATCTAGAATATTTCAGAGTTTATGCCATTGCAAATGAAATCCAGTAACAATAAATTCAAGAAAATTAAATGTCTTTTATTTTGAATTTGAGTGACTTGATTCATGAATTCAAATCCGCACAAAAGTTCCCAGGAAGAAGATACAAACCCCTAAAGCTTTTAGAAAGATCTCGTTTAATGTAGAAAGCCACAGCGAAAATGACCTTGTGGATTTCATCGAAAATGAAGTGAATTATCAAACTGAAAATTAACGATTGGGTTAGAAATTTGGTTACAACTTACGCGATTTGAAAGGTAATGTAATCTTCATAGTCTGAAAGGTATATACGCTTTGGTCGGAGACGAGAAATACAAGGAGGATAAGTGTTGGCTTGAGTCAAGTACTAATATTAGGAGAATTACTGACTATATGTGAGTTCTATTTGAATGTTCTTTGCGTCAGTAGAGAGATAGAACTTGCAAGAATTTAACATAAATGAAGCCTTTCAGTGTTCATTCAGTAAGATGAGAAAATAGAAAAAAATTGTTCCGGGCATTTCGATTATGTTGAATTCTTTTGTGTTCGATCGCATTTGTTCTAAGAATGACTTAAAAAATTCAGCAGTGCGGTAAAACAGTAGTTGTTTTCTTTTTGTTTGCTGACATGTTGAAAAAATTACAAGCAAAATAGGAAAGTGACTATTTCATTAGAGAGTATATGAAATATTGGAAATTCATCGTGGCAAAGCGAACTCGACGTTTAGTTAATCTTCAATAATATTATGTGATGTAAATAGAGGAAGTTATTCTACAAAAATAAGAGTCTTAACACATATGCGACAGAGACTTGGAATAAATATGTCGTAAAAAGGATCGGTATTATTGATAATTGTTCAAAGTACCAATCAAAAATAAACTTTTCTTAAGGTGATTGATTAGAACATAGCTAGAAATAGGAATCTATTGAATGAGTGAGTGGCTTTCCTGAAGGCAGATAATTGAAGAAAATTATCTCAACGAAGTCGGATTTCTATCCGAGTGCATGCGATTAAACAAAATCAATTAATCAATCAATAATTGGTCTTCCTTATTATTAAGAGATTCATCCATCTCATACTAGCAGGACAGCTGAGAGGAACATACTTGCAAGAATTTCCGGGGTCAAATTGTTGAAAGAGGTCGTAATTAAGCGGGAATTAAAAATTGCATGGCTAATGCAAAGAATTATTTTAGACTCTAAATTTCATGTATCTATATTTGTATGGAAGGGTAGATTGATTATGCTAACATCCATGCCATAATATGAGTATTATGCTCTCTTCAGTTTTATTCACAAAAAAAACTTCTCCATTACAACTATTCATAAAGAACAATTCCTTGAGAAAAACCAATTTTCTCTGTCAAGTCAAGATATCTTTTTGATAGCAGCTTATTCTCCTTCAATCGATCTACTCGAGACTCGAAATTGTTTCAACTTAATAGCTCTTCGCAATTCACACAGGATTGCCATGCTTTTGCATCACAATGCAAAATTTCAAAAGGAAATCTATATATTGCTTAATCATTATTCATCAAAATAGTATATTAAAGAGGTCGGGTAAGTAGCAATAATTAAATGACTTCACAAAAAACTCCTTGAAGGCTATAAGAAACTAACTCAATTATATTAGTTTTCCATTATTCAAGGCGATTAGCCTATCAAGTTGTTAATATTTTCAAAATCCTCCAATCTAAATTAAATTTCTAAACATGGCAAATCCTGGCTTTCCATCAAACTTATAATTCTCGGGATTTATCAAAATTACTAAGAAGTGTGTGGATCTATATCTGAATAACAGAAATTAAATGGGGACTTTATCAATCACAATAGAAAAAAGCTATTGAGCATATTATATTTATTTACGTAATCACAAAACTAATGAACAAAATGTACTATTTCAGTTTGGTTCAAAAAATTTGAAATTTAGATCTTTTGTTTCAACTTTCTTTTTTGCTCAGCTGGGCTACTCGTTCGTTTTCACTTCTTCAGATCCAGATAGAAAAAAGAATTTGCTTTTATTTGAAGGAAAACTATGAAAAGGAATCTCCCTCAGGAGTCTCGATGATATTGATGTGTTTTCGGAGCCAATGACTTGAGTTAATTTTTCGCTTGCAGCACTGAGTAAAGAAATGACACTCACTTTTTCGTTGATTCGAGATTTGATGCTTTCTAAAGGCTTATCTATTATTCTCACTTCTTGTCTTGCAATTAGCTTTTCTTCGAAATCATCGGTACTGAATTTATTAAACAGCTCTTGATTCGTTTCAAGAAGAGTATTCTCCTTCACATTCAACTTCTTTGCTTGAAAGAAATCAAACATGTTTGTTACTACTGGTCTTACTTCCTTGAACTTATAAAATGATATCACATTGCAATACATTTCATGAAAAATTAAATGATTACTGTCGCCATATGCTGGCAAAGTAAATTAATAAAGTAGAGGTCATTGTCGTTGCTGCTTCCTTCAAATATTTGAGTCTTAATAGCATTATCAGGATGCAGGCGTGCCTGCTCCAAAGACCCCTGAAAAATTGAATATGTTGATGACGAATTAGAACAACTATATCGCAAATACCTCGATAAGAATGGTCCTTGAAGGGTTGTACTTTAATTTGGTAGCACTTTTTTCGATTAAGTGATCACAATCAGCAGGATTTTCCATTGCAATTAACTTATGAATATATTTTGAGATCCCACTGGCGAAAACCAATTCCTTTGCTACCTATCACGAAAAATTTAGGAGAATGATTCAAAAAAAGAAACCTACATTAGGTTTTGCGGTTGAACAAACGCAAATGTTGTAATATTTTGATTGATCTCGAAGGAATTCCTCCGCACCTGATCTCACGATTAAAAAAGCGATATAATGCTTATCTGCGACGTTCACCTATGGATTAGCGTTGAATCGGTTTCTTTTCAAAGCAATTTGATTTACTTTGAGTTCCTTAGAATTGCTACTGGCTCTTTTCGATGAGATGCAGAGTAGAGTGCCTTCTAAATCAAGTATTAAAGTATTTTTCGCCTAATTATTAAGATTCAGTTTGCTATTAAAGAGAAAAATGCAGACTTTATCATAGTCGCTGAAACATATCTCAACAGTCTTATATGTTACTTCTTCTTCAGATAATTGAGATAATGACGTGCTAATTTCAGTAACAATTTGAATCGGCATTGATATTTGAGTAGCTCCTGGAGATTTCTTTACAACTTCAGATTTGAACGAAATCATAATGAGAGCAGCTTTTTTCTCATATATAAATTTCTGATTTTGTATTATTCAGAATTTTCGGTGCGCGAAACAAATTACAGTCGGTTCTGAAGTAATTGTTCTCACGCAAGATAACAAAATCTTCTGAGGTGGTCAATCAATGAATAAAATTTTATCAGAATTTTTAAGAAAAGGATTCATACATAAAGCATTCAAGATTCTTCAAGAATGCACAATTTAATTGACTGACTCAAAATTATAAGAGAATTGGAACTATATAAAAAGTTCATCCGATAATTTTTTATAAAGGAAAATGTTTGTGCACATTATTGACGAGTTCCTTTTGAAGTTGAGATGTGCTCAACTTCGAAAAGAGAATACCATTCGAACTTTACATCAGCAAGACTCTCGAAAATGCGCTTTCAAGCTCTGTAAGAGGAGGCTTACCTAATAAGACTGTAGGAGTTTGATTTAAATAAAAATATGCATTATGAAATAATGCTCGATTATAGGTTTTTTTTTGTTTTTTTTTTTCTTAGATGAGATGATAACAATTAGAACAAAAATTGAAATGCTTAAAATAATCGCTACGAAAAATCCTCAAAACCTATTCAGCTTCAAGTTTTCATCAATAAGCGATTGTTTTGAAGTTTGTTCCTCTGACAAACACCGCAATTAGTATCAGCTTCAACTCTTTCTTTTCTTGCGTTGAGCTGAGGATGAGCCTTCAATAAACACTAACTACCGCTAGGCTCAAAAAAACTGTACAAGCGAACCATTTTCCATTGCTATATAACGACATGGCGTCAATAGCACTGCCAGTATTCAACTTTACTACCTCATCATAGCTTTGAAAACAAATTCTTTTTTTTTTTTAATTTTAATTGTGGGACTTTAACAGCGTATACTTTCGTTAGTTTTTATTTTGTTTGTTTTTCTTGCTCTAATGGGGTGCTGTCAAGCAAATTCAGAAAAAGCCAATCTACAACTCAATGAGAACCCCCTAAACACAAAAGAGGAAGAGCGGCAGAATCACAATATTGAGTATGAACATAAAGACGACTCAGAGTTGGACCAGTCGGAACTGGGAATAATCGAGAATCATATTCCTACTCCAGACTATGCTCTTCCAACACTTTCGATGCCAAAAGTTACTAATGCAAATATAAAATCTCGACTTGATGAGCTAGGAGCCTATCAATATGGCCATGATCGTGAAGACGACTCAAAACTTCCCTTCTTTGAGCCTTTTATTCTCTTATCGGATGGGTCAATTTATAAGGGCCAATGGAGACTTGGATTTCGACATGGAAAAGGTTCCTGTATTTGGCCCGGCGGCGCTCATTATGAAGGTTATTGGCAAGACGACCGTCCTGATGGGCATGGAAGAAAGATATTTGAAAACGGAGACTACTATATTGGAGAATGGGTAAATGGCATCTATTATGGCAAAGGAGTTTTTCATTGCAAAGAATGGGAATATGATGGTGAATGGACTGATGGCAAACCTCATGGGTATGGTAAGAAGAAATCAGCAAATGGCGATTACTATGAAGGAAATTTCTCGATGGGGCAACGAAAAGGAGAAGGAAAGCAGACTTGGGCTGATGGGACTAGATATGAAGGCATTTTTGACAAGGACAGGATGGATGGTCAAGGAACATGTAAGTGGGTGGATGGTCGCTCTTATGAAGGAATATGGAAGGATGGGAAGATGAGCGGCAAAGGAATTTTTAAATGGAAGGACGGATCTCTTTACAATGGAGAATACCTGAATGATAAAAAGCATGGTTTTGGGATCATGGAATGGCCTGACGGGAGGAAGTACGAAGGGACTTGGAAGGTTGATAAAATGGATGGTAAAGGGGTAATGAAAGAGAGTGACGGAAAAATAATTCGAGGTGAATGGAACCTCGGTAAACTCGTGACAGATAAATAGATTTTGAGGTCTGATGAGGTAAGTTGCATCAAATTTCTTCAAAATCAGGCATTTAGAGCTTGAAATTCCGAGTTTTTGGTATAATAGCCAAGAAAATCACAAAGAATTTTAGCAGGATAGTTTATAGTAAATTTTTTGTCATCTGCACTTACTTTTATAAGTCGCTGTTGTCGTACTCTCGTTTCTTACAAGTACATATTCGTTATAGTTATCAAGTCCCTAACCTCGCCCATAAATTGAGTGCTAAGTCTCTAAAGTAAGAACTGACGATGAAAAAATAATCAGTGGTTTCTTTATAGTTTTGCCGAGTCTAAAGAGCAAAGATCTTAGAATTGCCAGCACTCACAAAATAAACTACCCCTTGTATTAATTAGATTTGGATAGCAAATAAATTAGCTTAATCTGATTCTAAGAAAAATTTTTTCGAGGATTTCAAAGCTATGAATAAAATTGAGTCAAAGCGAGAGGCACGTAAGCGAAATCTTACAGAGCGGATGAAACCGAAACTCAAAGAGGTGTTTGACGCTTCGGATAAAACCGGATCTTCTACTTTAGAGCTCTCTGAATTTAGAAATGCACTTATCATGTTGAACCTTCAAGTGCCGTCAGACAAAATCGAAGCTCTTTGGGACGAGGCTCAGCAAAATTCTATTGAGAGCTCTGTGCGAAAGGACATCAATTTTGAGGAGTTTATCTCACTCTATTCCAAACTTCTTGACTCTGCAGAGTATCAACCGAACATGCTCGACTTTCCTGTCTTTGATATTATTGATAACTCAAAATTCGCTTTTGTAAGCAATGGTACAGTTAAGAGCTTCCCATTGGAAAACAAAGTCAAGGATGAGTCCTACTACATCCGCGCTAGGATCCAAAAAGGGTACGGATTGAATGTTTCGGAAAACATCCGCGTGCTCGATGAACTGGAAAGAGAGGACCCCAACATCGATGAATTCACCAGAGATCGCTTTAGAGGCATCAAGGACGCTTGGATTTGGATTAAAAAATGTGTGGAAGCCCCAAAAGGTAGCAGCTCAGAAGTTACTCTGGGACTTAATAAATACATATCAACAAAGGACGTATTCTCTAATGATAAACCTAGAGCAATGTATTTTTACAATTATTACGAATCTACAGAACGTAACGACATTCTTAAATACTTGGGATGGGCTCAAGTAGGAGAGAAAACTACTCAAACACTTAACCAACTGTGTACGCAATTAGAACACGAAGGAAATTATCACCGAGCAGCCGCGATTGCGTGCTTTCATTTTGATTTTGAACGCGCTTATGAATCTCTTTGTAAAGCGAGCTCTCCTTCAGAGGAGAATAAGTACTTACGGCCTTTCCTAGCGATTGTTAAAACAATACAGAAGGAATTCTCCAAAGAAGGAGAATCTGGCTTGCATTTCGAGGCCTTTTCGCCTGTGGAGAACGGAGAAGAGGTTTCTAATAAAATTTCTGAGATCATCTCACAGAAGCCAAAGAGTTCCAAAACTGATCACTTGAAGAATTATCTGAATTTGGTTCGAATCTCCTGCTCAACCGTGACCTTTAAAGATCCTTACCTTCGTGTAATTTCGAAGTTCATTTCTAAGGAAGACTACGGTGAGCTTGCAGTGAAATGAAAAAGATGAGACTGTCATTTTTCGATAAGCTTGGATTCGCGTTTAGATTTTTGAATGCACAAGAACTTGGGAAGAAAATGGTTGAGATGATCGACACAGCGAAAAAGGATGGGCTGATTGAAGCGATCATTATGACAGGAAAATCGGAAGAGTCAATTAAAATTTTGCAGGCTTACCTTGATTACTCATCTGATATTCAAAGCGTTGCGTTGTTGGGCGTTTATCTGAGATTGTTTAAAACTCCTAAAGCAGAAATTTTGGAAGAATGGCTCACTCTGTACAAAGGATTCATCAATACGACCGCGCTTTGGAAAACGAGGATAACCTTGGATAAAGAAATCGTGGAATTGGAAAAATTATTGGCTGACAAAAAAGGTCATGATAAGAGTTTTGAGGCCTCCAGTTATGCAGCGAGTCAAAGATGCTACTATTGCAATAATCCGCTTGCCCATCCGAACTTGATGACGAATCTTATTCCATCTAAGAAAGGTTTCTCGCAGCTGCTGAAATCAGAGAAGCAAAGACTCAACTGCTGCCCTGACTGCTTGAAACCTCTTCCAAATTGCGGTGTTTGCTTGTTGCCAGTGTCCGTGATGAATCCATACCCATATCTACAAGAGAATCTGAAAAAGAGTTCTTCTAAGTACGACTACCCACCAGCGTCATTAGATGAAGTTTTAGTATGGTGCCAGTCGTGTAAACATGGAGGTCACTACACCCATATTGAAGAATGGTTCCGTGAATATTCAAAGTGTCCAATCAGTGGTTGTTTATGTGAATGTGCACTTATAGATATGGTTGATTGAATAGTAAGAAATAAATTGTAATGAGTTGTGTTCCAGCATGGCTTATACAGTAAAATTT